>Ga0074193_1000036_pt1 | contig 235945 bp, 246 predicted proteins | sample EPASupsiteHSE605_FD_64523 | JGI IMG/M metagenome (GOLD analysis project Ga0074193, IMG submission 64523) | Bioremediated contaminated groundwater from EPA Superfund site, New Mexico - Sample HSE6-05 | ecosystem: Environmental > Aquatic > Deep subsurface > Groundwater > Contaminated ... | reverse complement strand
CTTCGGCTTCAAGAATGGCTCTGCGCAAATCCGCATGAATACCGCCCGCAATCGTGCCATCCTTCATGACCACTCTCTGCCAAGGCAGACGATCGGGGCAGGACTGCATGGCCCAGCCAACCTCCCGGGCTGCATGGGGGCGTCCCAGCATGCATGCAATTTGGCCATATGAGACCACTTTTCCATAAGGTATTTGGGCGACTATCTGATAGACCTGTTCAAAAAAATTCATAATATTCGCTTATAAAAACCATCTCCATAGAGGTGGTTTTGACCGTTTTCATGTTTGTTAATTCCGACCGAGACCTCTATACTACATACACATAGTTAAAGTATAGACAATTTAATTATTATATAATTTGTAGCTTTTTATTTCAAGTTTTTTTAGGAATAGGGAGGCGACATTAGAAGGCACATCTATTTTAATTCAGCCTGATGAGTAAATTATTAAATACAATTGGCGCTCAGGTGATTGTAAGATGTATTTTGATTGCCACTGCCTCAAATGCAAGTGTCGATTGGGATGAATAAAAAAATGAGCAAGGCAACATACGCTGCTTTGGATGCGGCGCATATTACCCTGCTTTCTTGTCCCTAAACCAGAAGTTTGGCCCAATGCCACTAAAGCAATTCACGGGATAATAGCATGGCTGTTAATATAAAATTCCTCTTGGCTTGGCTGGAATTTCTTCTCCATTTTTTGAAGACATGCATCAAAACGCTCGGCTTCTTGTTCATCTATCTTCATCACAGGGCTTTCAAAGTACACCCATTTTCTTCTGTCCAGGGCCTCGGGTTTCAGTTCTTTTACCATCATTGCAGCTGGGCAGGTTCCATCCTCAAGACAGATATTGAACTTTTTGCAGCTCTTAAAGCCCCGACCAACATAATTGCCCGGATTTCCGAATATCACAATGACATCATAACCAAGTGCAGTTGCCAGATCAAAAGAATGCTCTATAAGTATTTTACCATAGCCCAGTCTTTGGTATTCCGGCATAATACAAACAGGGCCGAAGGTAAGGATTTCTTTTTCCGCCCCAGACTCATCAACCAGTTTTGCTTTTGTGTACATGATATTCCCGATGATCTGATCGTCAAGTTCTATCACCAGGTCAAGCTCCGGCAGAAAGTCCTTGTGGGCTCGCATAACATGAACTAAATAGTGTTCAATGCACCCCGGAGCATATAAATTCCAAAAAGATTTCCTTGTGATTTCTTCGACTCTCTCATAATCGGTTTCTTTTTCATTTCTAATCTGAACTGGTTTGGTCATTTATAAACCTCCGATAATTTCCTGATTCCACTATCTGATAATAATTTTATATTGATGATCCCATTTAAATCTTCATTTTCTTAAAATAGAAAGAACATCATGTACAAATTCAATGGTCTTTCTTTCAATCTTTTGCATTAAGTCCTCACCCAAATTAAAATTGAGCTGCTCAATAATTTGAGACTCAATAATTGAATCAACACCCGGCTTTATTCGCGATAGCTTATATTCTCCAATATCCAAGTGCCTCATTTATACGCTTTTGAATGTGGCCACCTCTTAGCTGCTTTGTATATTCAGCAATTTGATTATTCAACGATTCCATAAAGTCAGGTCTCATTCCATCGATATTTTTTGTTCTGTAGCAGGGTGTCAATATTACAATTCAAACACAATCCGTTATGGCAGCAGATGGTGCCACCGCATTCTGTGCACGTCCATTTTAAGGCATCCTTCTCAAGAAATTTCTCTGTTCCAATCTCCTTGATTTCATTTAGATTTTCTATCATACTCATATGATATTTCGTGCGGTAGCGTTTATCCAGAGCCTTTAATAAATTACAGGGATAAGTTTTACATTCCAAGCAAAATCGGACTTTTCCTTTCCCCAGCAATTCGCACCTGTCTCCAAGATGGGTGCAATTTTTGCCCCTAGGAAGGCAACCCTGGCAGTATGTCTTATGGAACCCCTTTTTGTTCAAGTCCTGATCTTTGAACTGATAGGCAATGCATAATCCGCAGTTCATGCCACACGGAGCGATAAGTTCTTCTTCCACTATGTACACATCCCCTCAAAAAGTATAAACCGGCCACGAACTATCCGTTATGAACTGGAATAAGCCCACTTCCACAAAAGAACATGTTACACAAGGCTACCGGATGATGTTCATGCTCAAATTCGATTTCATTTATGATGTATTAATCCGCACATATTTAACAACAAGCAGTCCGTTAATCAACGTTTGTCTTGCTGCGTTTCCGCGTTTGTCCTCGTCTGTTTGGTCACCTAAGCGGCAAAATCATCTCATATTGGCTGACGTAGCGCTCAAATCCGAGAGCCGTAAGAAATTTCAGCACGGTATTTTGAGAAGTGTCTATATTAAGGACACGGATTTTTTCAGCGTATGCGTTCATTGCCAGTCCGGCAAGCAGGCTGGTTCCAATACCAAGTCGGCGAAACTTCGGGTGTACGGCAAGCTGTGGAATATCACCGGTTTTCGGTTCAATAATGCCATACCCTGCGATTTCTCCATTGAACTTGGCAACGACATTAACAAACGCCTCGGGGACAGCAGAGACAGAAGCAACAGAGTTTTGCCAAGAAGGCTCAAAATCCCAAAACGCCTTTTCCTGCTTCCAGTCAATTTCGTTTGTTTTCTCAATTGGGTACCGCGAACGCAGCGTCAAACGCCTTTGATCGATTTGAAAACAGGTCAATTCCCTATGAATTTGGAAACCTTGTTTCTGGTATAACCTAACGGCGGGCAGGTTTTCGTTGATGACTTCCAGCAGATATTGCGAGACTTGTTTATCTTTCAGAAGAGCATTCTCCCGCAGAAAAATTTCGCTTGTGATACCCTGTCGACGGTATTCCGGCACAATGCCCGTAGCGATATCGTAGGCAGTGGGAAGCCCGTCTTGCAGGCGTAGCCCGGTCAGCGAAAAGCCAACCAACTTTTCACCATCAAATGCGCCAACCGAGAGCTTGGAGACAAGGCCACGCCGCCGCATCATCCGCTCAAAGTCTGGGAACAAAAAATCCATGCTGACCTGATAGTCGGAAAACGCTGCAATGAAGGCGGCGTGAAGTGTTTGAAGTTCTGTTTGTTCTAAGGTGTGGTAAATCAATTGTTTTTCCAGAGCGCTTCTGCAAGAGTGCGGCGCAATCTTCCTTTTCTTTTTCTTATAATAAAACTTCCATTAATGAATAAGTAATCAAAGCCAATGATGAGCACATTAATGCCGCCGACAAAAAGGGCGGCACATTAGGTCCTTGACCTATCACCATGTGCTCGAAAAAATTGCAAACATAGCTATTACTAAGTTTATACCGTTGTATTCCTTTGGGTGTAAAAAGTCCCACATATACTTTTAAGTATATCATGCTGTCCAATAAATGGAAGATTTTTTATAATCTTTCAGCCCATTATTTAAAAATCTGCAGATATTTACCAATGTTCATCTGTTTGACATCCGGCTTGTCAATAAGATTACCCGAATTTTTATAACTCAAAATATTTCAAGAGTAATATTTTTGTTTTTCCAAATTCCCAGCTCGTAATGCAAAAGATATTCAAACAACACTGGGATGTATGCGACAAATAAATCAACACTCTTTTCCATTGCGGCAAGAATCAATTCACCACAGTTTAAGTTTGAAGTGATGGTGGATGCAGAAGCACGATTATAAAGATTTGAGAGTATGATGTGTTGAAACATATTGACAAAATTTGATGTGGAGCCTATACTGATAATATATCAAATAATTTCGATATGAAGTGAACTGCTCCACGGGGCCGGCACTAATTCCGCCGCAGCTTTGCTGGGCACAGTGACGCCGTTTTGTTCCTGCTCTTCTATCCCGCTCTTCATTGAATTTACATCGGCGGGGCTGCCAGCTGGTGTGACGTTTTCTCTTCTCATTTCCTCTCCAATGGTCGATCTTGGTGCGCTGATTCTGCTAATGAGTATTTTTGGTGCGAGGGTTGCTGTTTTATATGTGATCATCGGGCTTATTATTGCGGTGGTCGGCGGCACGATTATAGAGAAGCTGCACATGAAAAAACGCGTGGAAAGCTTTATTCTCACCGCCTCAAGCGTTGATATAGCGGCTCCCGACCTAACGAGAAAAGACCGGTTAATTTATGCGAAGGAACAGATGCTGTCCACCTTCAAAAAAGGAGAGTATGACGATGTCACTTCTTAAAAAGCAAAAGAAAAATGAGGAGAACTGCTGTGGAGAAAATTGCAATGCGGAGGACCTAGCAAAAGCTTATAAGGCTAAAGGCCCAGCTGCAAGCGTAAAGGTTCTCGGCAGTGGCTGCGCGAAGTGCAACCAGCTTGAAGCGGCAAAGAAGAAAGCACTGGTACAGCTCGGTATGGATAAGATAATTGACCCTGTGACGGACATTTCGCAGATTGCGGCCTACGGCGTGATGACAACCCCCGCCCTTGTCATGGACGGGAAAGTGATTTTCTACGGAAAAGTCCTGAAAACCGAGGAACTTGTGAAACTGCTGCAATAGGTAAGATAAGGAGGGGGTTCGATGGAGAAGGATAAGAACACGGGAATGGGTTTTTTTGAAAAATACCTCACCCTTTGGGTCGGCCTGTGCATGGTGGCAGGCGTCCTGATCGGCAGATTTCTGCCGGGCGTTCCGGCGTTTTTGGGACGGTTTGAGTATGCAAAGGTTTCCATTCCGATTGCCATATTGATCTGGGTTATGATTTATCCCATGATGCTGAAGGTCGATTTTCAAAGTATCCGGAATGTCGGGAAAAACCCGAAAGGACTGTTTGTAACATGGACTGTAAACTGGCTAATTAAGCCGTTTACCATGTTCGGCATTGCCTGGCTGTTCTTTTTTGTGGTCTTTAAGGCATTGATTCCTACGGAGCTTGCAAAGGACTATCTAGCCGGAGCCGTTCTCTTGGGTGCCGCACCATGTACTGCCATGGTTTTTGTGTGGAGTCACCTGACAAAAGGCGACCCGGCCTATACGGTGGTACAGGTCGCAACAAATGATCTGATTATCCTTGTTGCCTTTACGCCCATTGTGGCATTCCTGCTTGGCGTCGGCGGCGTTGCAATCCCCTGGGATACGCTCATCCTCTCCGTTGTTTTGTTTGTCGTTATCCCGCTCGCGGGCGGTATCATTACGCGCAGGGCCGTTGTTAAAAAGCGTGGGTTGGACTACTTTGAAAATAGTTTTATCCCGAAGTTCGGGCATATTACCATCCTCGGCCTTCTGCTGACGCTCCTTATTATTTTTTCATTCCAAGGGGACATCATTCTGAAGAATCCGCTGCACATTGTACTGATTGCAGTACCGCTTGTGATCCAAACCTTTCTCATTTTCTTCATCGCCTATCTTGTCAGCAGAGCACTTAGACTGCCGCATAATATCGCGGCGCCGGCCGGAATGATCGGGGCGTCCAACTTCTTCGAACTGTCCGTTGCTGTAGCCATCGCACTATTTGGCGCAAAAAGCCCGGTGGCGCTCGCGACTATTGTAGGCGTTCTGGTTGAAGTTCCGGTAATGCTGATGCTTGTTAAAATCGCAAACAATACGAAAGGCTGGTTCAAAGATAATGGCGTATCCAATCAAAGAAATGACTGAAGCTGACTGGCCCGAAGTGAGCCGAATCTATCAGGAAGGCATAGATACAAACCTTGCGACGTTCCAGTCGGAATGTCCGACCTGGGACGAATGGAATTCTTCGCATCTTAGAGACTGTAGACTTGTTATTAAAGAGGAAGACGGCGAGGTGCTGGGCTGGGCGGCTCTGACCGCTGTGTCAGGTCGATGTGTTTACGCGGGAGTGGCCGAAGTAAGTGTCTACGTCGCGCAAATCCACCGCGGCAGGGGGAGAGGCAAGGCTCTGCTTCTTGGGCTGATTCAATGCGCCGAAAAAAGTGGGTTTTGGACGCTGCAATCCGGCATTATGCAGGATAATGCGGCAAGCATCCGCCTGCATGAAAGCTGCGGGTTTCGCATGGTTGGCTATCGTGAAAAAATCGGTCGGGACCGTTTTGGGAACTGGAGAAATACCGTCCTTATGGAGAAGCGCAGTGCAAATGACTCTTTTGATGGGGCCTGCTCCTGCGGCGGTGGAAAGGTGTAATAGAATATGTTGAAGGTCGCGTTTATCTGTGTCCATAACTCCTGCCGAAGCCAAATTGCCGAGGCACTGGGAAAAAACTTTGCCGCAGACGTCTTTGAAAGCCATTCTGCGGGTACTGAGTTGAAAGAGCACATTAATCCTGATGCGGTTCGCCTAATGAGACAGCTCTATGGCATTGACATGGAGCAAACCCAGCGCCCGAAGCTGCTCGCGGACATTCCGCCGGTGGATGTGGTAGTGACCATGGGCTGCAACGTGCAGTGCCCATATCTGCCCTGCAAGCGGCGGGAGGATTGGGGCCTCGACGATCCAACGGGTAAATCAGACGATGAGTTTATTTCCGTTATTAAGACGATTGAAGCAAAAATTATCGCCTTGAAGTCGGAACTTGAAAACTGGTGAATTGTCGCGTGTCCGGCGATTGATTAAAAAAGTCACCGGTTACGAGGGAGACTTCAAGTCCGGCGTGATGTTGGATGTGAATGAATAAGGATGAAAACAGCCAAGGCACACTACGCACATTTGAACGTAGGGTGCCTTGGCTCATTTTGTGGCCATTGAGACTAATACCCATAATTTCCCTCTATGATTATGACTTTGATTCGCTCTTTCTCAAATTGACCGGTTATCAATACGAAATTATTACATATGCGCTGGGCATGATGACAATCAATGCACCGATCTAATTTGGTGCACGGCGTCTCTTTTCCCAGTCGCTTTGCATCCAGAGGCGCAGAGATTTGACGGGTGCGCGCAATAGCGTCATCCACCGATTGTACGATTTTATTGGTTGAAACGACAGCAATTACCTGTTTTGGCCCATAGATAATCGGCGCAGCACGACTGCCGTTTCCATCGATATTAAACAATTTGCCATCAGCCGTTACAGCGTTTATGCCCGTCAGAAAAGTATCCGCACGGAAGTTTTGAAGATAAAGCGCCCGCTTTTCCTCGTGGCTCAAGCCTTCCAGATGCTTATCCAGGAAAATGTACCGATGATTCCGCACATAGTCGAACACCCCGGTCTGTTCCAGCGTGACGGAGTCACCGCAGCCCACTGTTTGTCCTTCAGGCATTAGCGTTTGAATCAGGTCATGCAGTTGCTGGACGGATTCAACATAATACCCGGCCATATTATTTTTTTGCAAATTTGAAATTGTACTTTGAACGATATTTTCCATTACGACTCCATACTTAACCAAACTAGCGGCATAAATCCATATCCACACGGCCATCAGGTAAAAATGTAACGTCTTCGGCTTCAAGAATGGCTCTGCGCAAATCCGCATGAATACCGCCCGCAATCGTGCCATCCTTCATGACCACTCTCTGCCAAGGCAGACGATCGGGGCAGGACTGCATGGCCCAGCCAACCTCCCGTGCTGCATGGGGGCGTCCCAGCATGCATGCAATTTGGCCATATGAGACCACTTTTCCATAAGGTATTTGGGCGACTATCTGATAGACCTGTTCAAAAAAATTCATAACATCCATTTATGATTACCATCTTGAGAGGGTGGGGCTGTTTTCCTGCTTTCTAATTCCGATCGGGATTTCTAAAATATCTATAGAACTCGACTTAATACGTTCAAACACGAAAATATTTTAAAAATTGCTATTTGATCTTTTTCCAAGTAAAGCTTTTTCTCATAATAAGGTTCTTGCAATAAAAAATTACAGGTCTTTATTTCATTTGAGTATATCATACTGTTTAACACATGGGCGAGATTTTTTGGGGATGTTTCAATTTGGCATGTCCATAGTATAATTAAATCGTCTTATTTTCCATTCTTTTGACGTTTTATTATATTCAAATTCCATAATGCCACACATATCCACATGGAACATATGCCTTTTGTAAACAGGGATATCGAGTAAATGACAGATTAAAAGCCTAATGTATCCTTCATGAGGCACAAGCAAAACATCTTCGTCTCTTTGAATAAGCTCATCCAACAAGTTTTTTTGTCTGAACCTAACCTCTTCACCAGTCTCGCCCTCCGGAAACCTCACATCGGTGGTATGAAAATTAAAATCCTTCCAGAATTCAGGATACTTTTCTATTATTTCTTTTCTATCCATAGAATCTATAATTCCATTGTCAATTTCATTCAGTCTCTTGTCTTTTTCAACAGCTATACCCTTATGCGCTGCTATATATTTTGCTGTTTGACTTGTTCTAAGGTATTCACTTACAATAATCCTTTTTATTTCTATATGGTCAAAGAAATCTATTAATCTTTTTGCCATTATCTCGCCCTTTTCTGTTAATGGCTCATCCTGGTGTTTTAAAGACTCGTTGTAATATCCTCCCAACTCTTTTTCCCCATGTCTTGATATAAATATTTTCATTTATATAACCCCTTTTTGCTTTAGAATACTTGTCCGGCGGCGTGAGAAAGAGGCCACCGTTTACCAAGGAAAATTCTCGGTGGAATTCAAGTCCAGCGTGACGGTGGATGCGAATGAATAAGGGTGAAAACAACCAAGGCACGCTACGCAAAACTGAACGTAGGGTGCCTTGGCTCATTTAAGAACTTTTCTTTATGTGGATAAGCCCAATTACCCGTTACCAATGACTTCGGTTAAATATTGCAATGCATCTGCAACCTGAATGCCTAGAATCGGCAAAGGTACAAGCATTGCGCTTTTATTTTTCTAAGGCTGGACTAGCTGTTTGGTCGTGGGATCGACATATTTGCTATAATGCTGGTCTTCAACCACGGTGCCATCCGGAAAAAAGATCCGCCGCGCACTGCCGATTTGTATGTAGACTCCTGCAATTTCCGAAGTGATGTTGCCGTTGGAATCCCGCTTGAAAAAAAGTTTAAAGTCTGAAATGTCATCGTTTGACGAATCAAACCCGGTCACACTGACGTATTTGTAATACTCATTCCAAAACTTGGCGCTGAAGAGGCTTGATTGAATAGTGCCGCTGTATGTGGCTGAGCTCCATGTTAGAGAGCCGTTCGTGCTATTTACACTAGGCAGCTTTCCCTCTTTGGCCAGCCATATTTGCGAAAATGCCTCAAAAGAGGTGTAAATCTCTCCTACAGTATCGGTCAAAGCGGCTTTAGTCAGGACAATATTATAGGATACCGCCGAAAGCTTATCGTGATATGGACACAGGATGCTGTCCGTTTTCGCATACCACACATAGGCGCTATGATCCTTTGGACAAACCACACTGCCACCGTAATCTTCGTCAAGGAAGGTTTTAAAACCGGTATCTTGATCTATCTCCGGGTTGCTGACAAGATAGGTGTTATAAGCTTTCAACAGAACTGCGCGGTTTGCCTTACAAACGCGCTCTTTACTTGTGTCAATCCAGCCGACATATGAAGGAACAACAATAGCGGCTACGATCGCTATTATTGCAATGACCACGATGAGCTCAATAAGAGTGAACCCTTTGTCATTATTTTTTACCATACCGAAGGCCGCCTTCCTGACACTGTAAAATAACACAGCTATTAACATGTGACCTGTTCCCAAGCGTATTCAATAATCCCCAATACATCGAATCCCGTTCTCTCGCGCTCGGTACAGCTTTTTGGGCTTGTTCTGACTAGGTGAAAAGCTTCTACCATAAACCCCCTATTTTCGACATAAAAAACCGCGAAAAACATTTTTTACCCGCGACACCAATACACCACGCTCGATGTGGAACGTTCGGTTTCTATTCGTGTTGGAGTGGTAGTTTTGCTTTTTATGCAAGAGGGAACAGCTTTTATAAGCAGATTTCTATGGTGTTTTCCATGTGTCAAAACATGTCATTAATTATAGCATTGATTTCTTATCGGGAACAAGTCGAATTTTTAAGATTGCGCATAGAAACATTGCCTGTGTGAGGATAGGCAGAAGCTGCAGCTGGAAAGCGCCGGGCGGGACGAGCAGAAAAAGGTCGCTATCGACGAGGATAAGTTCACCGTTGAATTTAAGTCCGCCGTGACGGTGGATGTAGATACATGGGTAAATAATGAGCAAGGCACTCTACGAGATTTGACGTAGGGTGCCATGTTTCTTGCGGTCTTATTTTTCTTAGCATGCGCGGCGTATCGCATTTTTCTTGTCCGCCATACTTTATTGACTTATTTTAGTCTTTTTTGTCATTAAGCTCAGTATCAACATAACCAGTGCAAGCGGGATCATGATTTTATCCAGATATCCACCCGGCGGTGTTCCCGCACCCGCCTCAAAAACAAGTGGCTTCATGATGCCAAGCACGGCCCGGAAACAATATTCAAGAAACAGCAAGATATACATCAATGGGAGAAGGGCTTTGTACCTTACGCTAACCAGCAATTGAATGAACGCTAAAATTAATTGGCTCGAACCCCAAAGCCCAAAAACAAAAATGATATTCTTCCCGCCTTGCGACAAGTCAATATGAGCAATACTTCCCGCGCCGCCATCCGACGCTAAGAAGTGGATAAGACTTCTCACAATGCTCACCGCGGAATACAAAAGAAATGCATAAATGGCAATGGCATAGCCTTCGTAATGATTATTAATATTTTTAGGAAATATTTTTGCAAGAATATTTTTCATAAATTTTTCTCGTTTCAGCATTCGTACTTATTTACTTTTAGTGTATGCCATGAACCAGCGCATTAATTGCATCTGCAACTTGCTGGGGTTGATCCAAATTGCTAAAATGCCCCGCGTTCTCCACAACCGTTAGTGACACATTCTGACAGCGCTCGGGAATTTCCTCAAACAGCGCTATAGGCTGTGCGGGGTCGTGATCTGCCTGTAGTTGCATCACCGGAAACGGAAAGTCGTTATAAGCTATTTTATCAAATAGAGCATCAAAATCTCGGTTTTCTTCTAGAAAGTATCTGGCGGTTGCTTCACTCACTCCCGGTCTTGAAAACTCATAAATAAAGTAGTTTCTATCAGCTTCGGAGAGTTTGGAGGTCATGCGCTTGTCATTGTATACCGTATTAATAAACCATTTCGCATCACTAAGCACGTAATTTCCGATCCAGCTGTTTTTAAAGAGTTTCCATTGCGGCTGCTTGCCGGCATTCTCGGGTTTAAAAAGATTCACTTCCATGCGTGTGTAGCTTAAAATACGCTCTGGATGATCCCCAACCATCATGCTTGTTATAATAGCGCCCCAATCATGCCCTACAACATTGAATTTTTCTACACCAATTGCATCCATAAGCGCCAATGTTTGATCCGCTACATGGTGCCATTCATAGTTTTGATCCGCTGAAGTTGAACGGCCATAACCTTTCATATCAATTGCAATGATGCGATAGTTTTGATCCAGTAGCGGTATCACCTTTTCCCAGGAATAATACCCTTCTGGTAATCCATGAACAAGCAGAATCACCTCCCCATCAGGATTCCCCGCTTCAATATAGTGCCAGTTGACTCCCCCCGCCGTCGTATAAAAATGGTCAAATCTGCTGTCAATCTCATCATGATCCTGCTTCGTCTGCTGTCTGAATTTTTCTTGATTGCTCGTGAGTACGCTTGCCCTTACCGGCGCAAAAACAAAAACAAACAATATGACGATTGTCAATATAGACCCCAAAATTATGCCTATAATCCTTAATAATCTCTTCATGTATTATTTCTCTCCGTCAACAGTCGGTTAGTTCTATTCGTTTTTCGATACACTTGTATTTTATTTATTGATATGATACCATATATGTATTCAATTATCAACGTTTGGAAGCATTGTGGAACAGGAGAAGCGAATATGTATCATATTTCCGACGACAAGCGCTCAAGAGAAAGCAGCCAATGGATTTATGAGGCTCTTGAGGCGTTAATGGCGGAATTCCCTTATGAAAAAATAACCATAACAGACATTTGCAAAAGAGCAAAAATAGGTCGAGTAACTTTTTATAGGCACTACGATACAATTGATGACATATTGCGAAAAAAGTGTGACGACAAATTTAGAGATTTGCTGGCGTATTTAAAAGAATATGCTGATGCCGAAAAAAAAGAGGCAAGAACATTTCTTGTCCCCTTTTTAAGATTTTGGTATATTAATCCATCTGTTATAAGAGCAATATTTCGGGCAAACAAGCACTTTATTATTAACGAATCTATGCAGAGAATTCTTGCCCCTGCAGAAGATCTGCATTTTAATCATCCAGAAACCGGGTATGAAAATTATTTCTCTTCAATTAAGTATACTGCCAGCATCACCGTTTTGATGGAGTGGTTTAAGCATGATATGAAGCCGACCCCGGACGTTTTGTCGGCCAGTTTACTTCAATATTTAAAAACGCTGATAATGGAAGATATGCTTTGATTGTATACGATCTCATTTTAATAGGCTTTTTCGCATTTTTCTGCCTGCTTATAACCGTACAATCAGAATGCAATCAGCTGCCCTGACGGAATGCCACGAGCCGCTTGTCCGGCGGCTGATTGAAAAAGTCACCGTCTACGAGAATAAATTCACCCTGGAATTCAAGTCCGGTGTGACGGTGGATGTGGATGAATAAGGGTAATAAAGAAGCACTGCCAACTATTATGTCAGCAGTGCTTCTTTATTATTGAACTTCTATTAAATTATCTCCAACCACTCTATAATATTTAACAATCTTCGGTGCAACTGACATATCAGGTAATAATGAACCGTATTCTTCAGAGTTATAAAAATATATGGAAACAAATTTCCTTATCAAGTGATAGTTATCAAAAATGTTCTGTGGAACTTTTTTTTCATAATAATCTGAATAAGTATACCCGCATTCATTTTAGACAATGGTGAATTAATAAAGCATTCAGCAGTTGCGCCATAATAATATAGTTTTGTTGCTAATATTGTAATCTTATCAAATAAGTCGCATCTAGAATAAGCAGAACACACTGTTTCTTTTCCTGTATAGCAGTACGGGCATATTTCTTTGCTTTGGAGTATAGGGTATTCCTTATTTTTAACTTCAATGATTGCTTCGTCAACATTTATTTTTATTTCATGTTCCAATAGGAAATCGGATAAAGGCGTTTTTTTCTGAAGCATTTCTCGCAGATTGAGAATACAGTTTGACCGAAAGAAATTCAGACCTTCCTCATTGGCTGTTGTTATATGGCGACACATTATTGCCAGATCACTGCTGTTATATTTATTAAGGCTTAGATCAAATTTTTTCACTATAACCTCGGGTATAAGTGTATCCGGATTCACAGTCAAAAAATAAGACTTGAGCGCAGCTGCATCTATTCTAAAATATTCTGAAAATTTTTCCACTAATTCGTTGAGTGCGTCATTAACAAAATCCACTGTTATCACTAAACCATTGCCTCCTTTCCAGACAACTGTATTTGTAAAAAGTGACGTGCATGATAACATCTTCGACCTGTTCCCACGCATACGGCAAAATCCGAAAACCATCTATCCTGTTCTCTCGACAAGCCCCAAAAACGCAAAACATCTATCCTGTCCTGTCGTGAAAGCCTGTTAACAATCCAGTCCTCTCGTGAAATGGAAACTGACCTGATAGTCTGACATAACAACACGGTTGAAATTATATGCCTTTAGTTCGTTTAAAGAAGATAGATGAGCACATCTTTTTAGGTGACAGAGGATTGTGGACAGCATACGATTAGCCCGCACAAATGATCATTTTGTATTAATTTTACCTAAAAGAAATAAATCAAAATATTTACCTTCTATAAATTCTTCATCCTTTTGTCGCCCTTCCAATTGATACCCATTCTTTTCTAATATTCTGATAGAACTAACGTTAGCATCAGTTACCCTGGCCTTTAGCTTATGAAGATTAAGTGAATTAAACGCAAAATCAGTTATCAATGCAACACTTTCAGTGCCATAACCCTTTCCCCAATGCCCTCTACCAAAAACGTATCCAATTTCAGCACTATTTGATTCTTTATTAAAATTAAAAAACATAACTGTTCCTATTATTTCCTGAGTTGATTTCAGAACGACAGATGCATATAAATGCGTGCCTGCTAGTTCACGATTTATCATCATTTCAACATGGCTACGAGTTTCAGCTATGCTATGCATCAAATTCCAACCTATAAAACGTTTAACTTCCTTATCTGATGCATACCTATGTATTTCTTGTGCATCATCTAAACTCAATGCTTTAAAATATACATTTTTACCTTCCAATGTGTGAAAGGAGTTTGAGTTCATCCGTCCGCCCCCTTGACTTTTTACTTAATTGTTCCTGCTTCTTTCCCTAATTCTCCTCGTAAAAATAAGCCATGTTTTAACGCTCCAGACACTATATGTTTAATACTCACAATTACCCTTTTGTTTGTTGCCAATTGCATCAAACACTTTACGCAGATTAAGTGTAATACTTAGCGCTTGCGTTCAATACGTCAATATTTTCAGGGATGTTATAACCAACGCTCCACATTTCGGGAAAAGAGCGATATCCGCACCCATAGTCTTTGCTTTTTTACAATATTGTAATCCTTTTTGCAAATTTCCCCCTAAAGTGTTTTCCGCACAAGCTGCAACAAAGCTATTTTTAGATTTTTCATATAAGAACCCTTCCTAGCGTATCCAAGTTAATGACCTAATGAAAAACAACCTTTGTCATTCTGAAATTTGTTAAGGAGATGTTCTCCCGGACAACGGTATTTTCCGCTTGCACTGTATATCCAAGTTTTTCAAAAAAAGGTCTGGCCGTAATAGAAGCGTACGTTTCAAAGCAAGCAACATTTTCATTTATAACTCGGTGCTCCAGTTCTTTTACCAGTGCCGTTGCAAAGCCTTCGCCTTGATAATCCTTATGGACATAGAGCCTGTCCAGATAGCCATTTCCATCCATGTCGGCAAAACCCGTAATCACATCATCTTGCACAGCCACCAAAGTGGTGTGCTTCAAAAAGGAATGGTTCCATTCGTCTAAATTAATATGACCTGTAGTCCAAGCGTCAAGCTGCTCTTCCGTGTAGTCTTTCACATTGACGGTATGGACGGTATCATAAAACAAATGCGCCAACAAAGGACAATCGTCAGGCTCATATTCTCTAATAAACATCATAACCCCCATTGTATTCCTGTCACAGATAGGTCATTTTTTGGCTAGTATCTTCGCCCTGTTCCCGCGCACACGCAAAAATCCAAAAAACATCTATTCTGTTCTCTCACCAAGCCCCGAAAACGTAAAACATCTATCCTGTACTGTCGTGAAAGCCTGTTATCAATCCTGTCCTCTCGCGAACGGAATCCGACCCGATAGACTGATTTCCATGCACAAGCAAAATCACGTTTTCACTATTATTTTGGAAAGCTTCTAAAAGTAATCAAATTGTTATCAGGGTCTAGAAAACTCATGTTTTTTGCTCCCCAAGGGCGAGCTGTCGGAGGAGTGACTATTTCAATTTTAAGATTTCTTAAACGCTCATACTCAACATCTACATCATTGACGGTAAACGCAATGCAAGTATTATGTGGGTTATCTTTGCGAGAAACTCCATCATTATATACTGTCAACGTCGTTTCCTCTGAAATAAGGAATTGGTGAACGTTATCATTGCTTCCATTATCAATGTTAAATAAACGCTTATAAAAATTTGCGAGTCCAATCACATCGCCGGTTAATAGACAGACTTCTCCAACTTTCATCGGTTATTCCTCCATAACATTTTAAATTAACTTCTCTGTCCTTGACATCAATACCACCGTCTCAACGTGAAGTTTTTAGGCTATTCTACATTTTTCAAAAACGCAGTAAAAATGCTGTGTTTTTGCTGGCTTAACATCTATCTTGTCCTCTCAAGAAATAAATCTCAATAAGGCTATTTCAGTTTTTCACTTCTTTGAACTGTATTTTTTGCTTTTTCGCTTACTTCCTTCTTCACCCTCTATAACATTACTTCGATGCTGTTTTTCAATCTGCACAGCTTGAAATGTTTCCTTGGCTATAATCGCTGGATTATTACCCTCGGCCAAATAACATAAATCATGTTTTCCGTTGTCCAGCAGTCGGGCATTTCCAATGTATTTTTCATTACTGAGCATCACATCAATTGTTCGCTTACACCATTTCCCCTTACCTGTAGGAGACTTAATTCCCTGTCTCTCTAATTCAGAAACAATACCTATCACGCTTTTACCTTGAAGATACATATTGAAAATCATCCTAACATTCTTCGCTTCAGACTTTTCAATAATGAGGCTGCCATCATCAGCATTCACATACCCATAGCATTTTCTTTTATATAGCTTTGAAGTCCCTTGAGCGGCACGTTGTTTAATGCCCCATTTGATATTGTCGCTGCGTGATTCATTCTCTGCCTGAGCAATAGACTCTATAATTGAAATCATAAGGTCATTATTTGTATCGGCTGTATCAAGTACTTCCTGTTCAAATATAACACGAACGCCGAGAATCCTTAGCTGGTTCAACGCATCAAGAATCTCTACCGTATCTCGGCCAAATCTGCTGATGCTCTTGGTTAGGATGATTTCTATATCACGTGATTTACAATCCTGCAGCATACGAGAAAACTCTTCACGAGAAGAACCTGTCTTGCTTGAAGCAATATCTATATACACATCTACTAATAACCATTTGGGATTAGCTGCCGTTAATCTTGTTAGCGCCGATACTTGGGCGGTAAGGCTTTTCAGCTGGTCAGCACTGTTTGTACTTACACGGCAGTAAATACCTACACGTTTTTCCCTCTTAGGTGGTAATGGTGGTATGAAATGTATTCTTTGTATTATCCGCCACGATACAACCTCCGTAGTTTCAGATTCATTGACAAATGATTAATGCTTATTTTGAACAGTTCATCGTACGTGTAGCGCCAAAACATTCAATAAACAATTTCCGTCCAATATAGTTCTCATATCTATAACAATCACATCTGTAAAATTCATTCCAATAACTAACCATGCGATTATAACTCTTGCAAAAAGAAATTCGATTATTTGCACAAAACTGTTTTATAGACTCGGTGTTCCTATCTTTTAAATTTTCGTATACAATTTGCAAAATTTCAACGACATATTCATCGCAAACTTTGAATATATACGGGACAACCCATTCAGGGTATTCCATTGATAGCAGATTTCGTATATGTTTCTCTCGAACAAATCCATCGCAACTTCTTGAATAAATGCAGCTAATAATCATTTTTTCTTTGTCACTCATTTTTGAAAAAACTTCATTTTCCATTTCATGAACGTAAATCCTATATGGGAAATTTATTGATTGTCCACCCAATGAGTATGTGATTTTTTCTTCTGTTTCACAAACCTTTATGTTGTTATATGTTTTTAAAGGAATTTGTTCAGTAAGCTTTTGGACTGTTTCCTTTAAACATGATGGGAAGCCATCGATAAACATGTTCTTCACCTCACTTGCATGTATTGTATAAATAACTTACCTATAACCATAGTTTTTTTTAACTCGTTTTATGGCTAATCAACATCCTATGCATATTTAAGAATGTTAGTTATCCTATTTTTATTCCTTTAGCTTGAACATCCAACTTGACCACACAACCTCGCAAAATCTGAAAAACATCTAAACTGACCACTCGCAAACATCCAACATCTAAACTGACCACTCGCAAACACCCAACATCTAAATCGACCACTCACAGAACTATGACATCTAAATCGCTCTGTCACTGGATTTGGGACGTGTTTCGATATGTTCTCACGAAGTAAAAAAATCACATTTTCCATACCCCTATTTTCAAACGCAAAAACACACAAACAGCTTATATACTGGGCTTTACGAACCTCTACTCTTTTACCCTTGACATCAATACCACCGTCTCAACGTGCCTTGTGGCGGTGATAATGATGTCGCATGGAGCTACTAGCCCCTTGGAGGAAGGGCTTTTTGATTGCATTTTAACAAACTTATTATCTTGAATGATAATGTTCGGGGTTGCTAGTGAACAACAATTGACTATACTCTGCTTTGTTTGCGAAGAAATTCAACTGCCTGTGTGACTGCATCATTGTCTGGCTTACGTTCGTCCCACTCATCCCAAAAGTCCTTTGTCGCACTTATAGGTCTGTGACTTTTTTGAGGTTGGTCAAGCAGAATCTTACTAGGCAAAAGAATGGCATCACCTACAACTAACGCTTCACCCACATCTAACAAAGGTAAAAAGTCAATTGTGCTTTTCAAGGAATCTGGCAACAAGTTCTTAATTACGCCCTTATCTCTTTCGTTTGTTAAGCGAAGAACAACAAAATTACTACATTGACTTAAAATCGTTTTGCTGACATCGGCAGGACGTTGACTAACTGCTAGAATAGATACTCCATATTTACGCCCCTCTTTTGCGATACGTTCAAAATTATACAGTGCTTGCTTTTGTACCGCATCTGCCTCATCTTTTATTGGCAAATACAAATGGGCTTCATCACACACAAGTGCAAATGGCGTTCTTTTATCTGGCTCCATCCAAAATTGAATGTCATAAAGTAGGCGTGCCAGTGTACCCGTTACTACGGGCAATACATCCGAAGGAACCTCTGAAAAATCAACAATTTTTATTCCTTTTTGCGTATCTGAATATCCTAATAGATTGCACAGCATATTTGCAAGCCAAGTATATTTCTGTGCATTTTCATGGGGTTGGAACATAAACCCATAAGTTTTATCATCTATTTTAGTCTCAAGACGAGAAATAAATCGAGTTAGCTTTCCTTCCCAATCTCCTTTGACAGGGGCACCTTTAGCACCAACACCTTTTTTTGTATCATCATCTTTTAGCCTCTCAATGAGTTCTCTTATCTCGAATGGAATAGGAGAATCAACAGTAAACGTTTTCGCAGTTTCTTCTTTTTCTTCTTTTGTTAATGTTGACAACTTTAACTCTCGAATATGTGATGTAAATCGCGATGCTTGATTAGGTGCATTCGAATCGCTTCTATCTAAAATCATTGACAACATTTCTTCTCTGTTCAGCAACCAGTATGGAAGAAATAGTGTGCTTTGATCCTTGTTCTCCAAATCTCCCGGGCCAGCAATCTTATATGATTCTGCAATTTTATCTGTCCCAGTTGCTAGAGAACTGTATTCTCCATGCATATCAAAAACAATGATATTGGCATATCTTAACTCACTTGCTTTTTCCAATATATTTGCTACGCACCAACTTTTTCCCGAACCAGTGCTTCCTAAAATAGCAGCATGCCTTTGAAAAAACTTGTTGCCATCCAATACTGCTTCGGCATTAGCGTCCATCATATATGTGCCTAATTTTAATCGCTTGTCAGATTGGATAGAGTTGCTGAGTAAATTCATAAAGTTCTGTAAGTTTGTCCCTGTAATACAATAACAATTGCTTTCTATTTGAGGGAATGTATCCACACCCCGTTTGAATACATCTTTTTTGTCACCAAACACTGTATGATAAGTACCAATAATATTGACCTTAACATAATCAGCTGATGATATCATTACATCGTTTTCTTCCGATTCCTCATCTTCAAAATCGTCAATGTACTTTCGAGTCACTTTGTCAATAAGTGAAATAATCAGTTCGTGCTTTTTACCGGTTTCAATGGCTACTAAATTTCCAACACTTATTTGACTCATAATATTAGAATTTTCAATTTCAATAATAATTTGTGCTGTATCCACATAGGTCACACTACCTAATAATTCGTTTTCAGCAAAAGAAATTTCCTTGCTCATTAAAAAACCTCCTTAATCATTTCACGGATATCCCATAAGTTAACATCGGGAAATACTGTTTCGCTAGATTTTGTTATAACTAAACTGCCAGTATTATGGCAACAAATTGCAATAGTATTTTTACAACCTTTTACTACTTCCATAGCTTTGGCTGATAATGAATGTGTTAGTAGCAATGCAGGCTTATTTGAATTTAATTGGCGGAGTAAATGAGTTTCTAAATGATCATCGCCAAACCCGTAACCAATTATTATGTATCGTAAAGCACAATCTATTGCTGCATTGGCTCGAGCTCGATGTGTATCAAAAGGTTCATTGTATCCTTCTCTGTATTTATTAATACCGGGAGTTATGATTAGACAATTATTTTCAGTTAAATGCGGAATTGAGTGTGGGATTCCATCTATCTGATACCAACTTAAACAGCCATGTGGTTTTAAAACGGTAACCTTTGGTGCATATTCAACCCTGTTTTGACCTTTTAGTTTATAAATATTCTTACAAAAGGAGTATTTACTTTCATTAGGTAAAAATTGAGCAATAAATTTCCCAACAAACAAGGTATCCACTCTAATTCCAGCCATTTCACAGCTATATTCAACAAGCCGGTCATAGTTAGTGGTTATAATTGTTAACCCACCATTTCTAATGTTAAATCTCTGTAGATACTCAGAAAGTCTAAATCGAGTGGAACCGGACAAAACATGATTTAAAACAGTTCGTTCAGACTCTCTTATATATGCTGCTGTTGTTTCTCTGATTTTTTCTTCTACGCATATAGTTGGCTTGTTGTTTTGAAGAGCTTCTTCCAGTCCTTCTCCTGCTTTCAATCTTTTTACAATGCTTGTCCAATTATTCACATCAAAATCTTCCTTGATTTGCAGAGGCAATTTTTCTTGCAATTCCACTGCTAATCGGCTCATTCCTGGGATACCCTCTGCAACAGATAGCCCTGAGCCAATAATTGTAACAGTGTTTTCCTGAAAAAAATCTTGTATCATCATTTTCAAAGTATCTAATTCCAATTAAAATTCACCTCTTTTAACATTCAGAATTTTATGCACCTAGTTTTCTTGTAGTAATATCTGCGTCCATTTTCCAACCTCTTGCATAAATTGCAATAAACTTAGTTGGATTTGATTAAAAATAATTTTCACATATTCCAATGTATTAAGTTGATATTTGTAAGCTTATTTTGATATTATAGCGTCTGACAAATAATCTTTCAACGCTGCAGCATTGGAAACCTGCGTAACAAAAGTATTCATTAAAAACAAAATCTTTTCATGTATTTCATTATATCTTATTTCATCAAGACTCAAAGATTCTATTCGCTCCCCATGAGCTATTTTATTTCTCATATTCAATAAAACTTCATCTAACAGGTTGTAGGAACTTTCGTATAAATCGCAATCTAACCCAATCGTAGCCATAATTTCAATAAATATTTCAGAATTAAGATTACTATTGGTTTTTATAATCCCATCTTGGGGAATACACGATTTTTTATCAAAACTATCAAAAATCTCATTTACAATGTTAGTGTGTAATGTAGTCTTTCCGGTTTCTTCAAATTGTTTTAATTTGTCCTTAACCGTTATAGCTAAAAAGTTGTTCTTCAACCTATTATATGGTAAGTTCAAGTTTGATACATAAGACAAATAATAGCTTGCGACATTTTTTACTGAACCTTCCCAGTGAGCATATAGTAGCGCAATACCTGAGCGGAGTGCTGTATTTTTAGCGAACGAACGTGCTTGGCTAATATTTGCTTTTATCGCCGTCAACTCACGTTTTCTCCAAGCCATTTCTCCGTCAATTGCATCTTGCAATTCTTCAATTGTTCTAATTTTCATGGCTTAAAATATTCTACTCCAAATATAGAAAGTTCCTTATATCTTGGAATAGCTCTAACACCGGGGATAGTGTTCTTTAAAAATATTTCTTCTGAATAAAAGGTTTGAATTTTATTTTTTAACCATGCACTACTATCCTCTAATGCAACAATACTAGACATGTTTTCAAATACGCCAATTGCTATTCCCTGAAATGCAGAAATCAAAAATGGTCCCGAATGCTTTATTCCGTTATATTTTTTAAAAGCGTCTTCCCCTAAAACTCCGTATAGTAAATTAAAGGTTCCTTTAAAGCGTTCTGAAAATTGTTCGAAATCTATTTCTTTCTCACAAAGCTTTAATGTTTCTTTATCTAATAGCTCTGAGAATTCAGAGTATTGTGAAATATTATCCCAATCAATGTATTTTGCAACCGTCAATCGCAATACCAATTCCATTCTAAATTGTTCATCAGCTTTTCTATCTGTTATAGGAATACAATTTCTATAAGATTCAGCTTGCTCAAGATCTAATATTAATTCATAAAAGGATTTATTTGTCATTATCATCAAACAATTTCGCACTTCTTGATCACTAAGCTTAGTTCCTCCCGTGTTTAATCGTTGAAATAATTCATACTTTGTGTTTGGGTCGCTCTCTTTCTTCATTATGACAATATCAATTCGTGCACGCTTAAAGAATAACTGTTGTTCTTTTGTAAATGCCAGTTCTGGAATAGCATTTGTCCATTGTACACCTGCAAATGATGGAAGGTAATCTGTTTTTTGTAATACTAAAGCCGAAAGTTGATCTCCATTCTCATCTTTAAATATCCCGACAAACTGAAAAATAGTGGAAAGGCGTTGAACTCCATCAATAATATCCCAAACACCATCCTCATTTTGGTTAACAAATATTGAAGGAATGGGTATATTAAGCATTATTGATTCAATAAGTTTTGTTTTTTGATAATCGCTCCATCTAAAGACGCGTTGAAACTCAGGATGAATGTCCATTTCACCATCCCTGTAAAGATTAATTAGTTCACCGATAGACATCTGATATGAGTCCCTAAATATTTTACCTGATTTCTCTTCTATTTCGTCTTGTAATGACATTTTAAATCCTCCTAACCTCTTCCCAATCTTCTGCTTTGCAACTTTTTCCATATTGCTCTGCACGATTTACATAGTTCTGGCTGCATACCCAAAAAATCTACAAGAACAGATTTGTCAATGATATCTAACGCATTTTCAATATTTCCATTCGTACGAACTATAATATCAATCTTTTCAAGTAATTCGTTCTTTTTGTCAGCAGGGAAGCCTTTAATAATAGGCAACATAATATTTCCCATCTCACCAGGCAAAATTTCAAGAACACCTCCACCATAACTTCTTCCACAAATTTCAGTAAAAGCAAACGAAATGCTATTATAATATGATAATAGCAGCGTATCTGCATCCACATCTTCATTGAATTTCATGCGATGCATCGTATCGGTTGATATCGCACCACAATTATTCAATACAAACTTTGGATATAAATTGTTACGTCTTAAGAAAAATGCATCAGGAACCCAAATAGAAGGTACAACATACCACTTATCTCTAATTGAGCATTTATATCCTTTATTCACTTCATTCTTTTCACCAAGTTTAATGTATTTTTTATGAAGCAACGGATAGTCCTTCAATTCTTTTGATGGAAACACTATTAGTCTTGCTTTTTTACCCGACTCTACATTTTTCATCCAGTCTTTGTCAGTAAAATATATCCCGTGTGCATGAGAACTTCTTCCAATTAGTGGAAGGGTTACATCTGCAAGTTGGTATTCGTCACAAGTTTGTTTATCAATAGAAAAATAGTCATTGTGACCAGTAGTAACTCCGACATTTATGGTACCAAAATCTGAAAAAGGTGCAAAGCGCACATCTTTTTTTATCTGCTGTATGATTTTGATTTCATCTGGAGTTGTAAAATATTTCGTCCATTTTTCTTTAGCGTGTTGCATTTTTTGATATCCGTTAGAATGTAGGTCTAATGTAGAGAACCCATTCAGATCATTCATCTCGATAGTCCGAATGCCTTTTTCTATTCCACCTTTTTCTCCGATAAAGACTAAAACTTCTTGCTCGATTTCAGGAAATACTAATTTTTCAAATGTTATAAGTGTAATTTTAGAAAATTGATTAGATAAAAACAGTCTTAAATCTTCCGCATAAGCCACCTGCAATATTTCGGCAGGAATAACAAAGGCTATTCTTCCTGTATCGTTTAGTAATTGAGTGCAGGCTACCAGAAAGCCAACCCACGCATTAATCAGCTTGTTTGCTTTCATGCCATGAGACGTTAAAATAGCTGATAAAATTTCACGTTGAGAATCAGTGAGATACTGATAACGAATATATGGGGGATTTCCTAAAATTAAATCATATTTAGCTTTTGAAATATTTTTATTATAAAAACTAAAGAAATCATCATTCACAACCTCAACATTTTGGGCTGATTTATATTTAATTTTTACTTTCTTTGCTTCGGTTGTATCTAATTCAACAGCTGTAAACTTTTTTACTTGTTCTAACAAATGCTGTTCTTGCATGCTGTCAAGAAAAACGCCATCGCCACAGCTTGGTTCTAAAACCCTTGCGATGTTTTCGGCAGCAAAAAGCTTCACCATAGCATTTGATAACTGCAATGGTGTATAATATGCTCCTCTTAATTTTTGCTCTGTGCTGTCTTGTTTTAGCTTCATGGGTTAACCATCCTTCTAGAATTCGAGTTTATATATTCTATCTATTTTTGTTTCGACATCCTTTATAAGTCTATCTTTTTCATTTTGCAGGACACTAACTACTCTCTTTTCTGTATTTTGAAGCAATTGCTCATTAATAGCGTAAATTTGTCTAGTTTCAGCTACTACAGCATCATATATTGCTTTTTGTTCTGGAATATCAAAATCAAGATCAACAATTGGAAGTGTCTTTAATACATCTGTGCCTCTTGCATAAAATCCACCTTCAAAATCGCTACCAATAATTTGTAGAATACGCTCTGTATTTGAATTGGTAAGCCATGCTTGGATATATTCCAATTCATACTTGCTATCATCCTTTTTACTGATTGCACAATAACCCGCAGTTCCTCCTACCGATATTAACATATCATGTGTATCGTAGGCATACATAGGCGATTTGCTCATAATCCCGACAATCAGTTTTATGCGGTTTGGAAATGATGACAAATGCTGGCTTCTGCCATAGTGGTACCAAGTATCCGCTGTAGCATGAGGAACTTTTCTCTTGCCCTGCGGAGCAATTCCTTCTGGAACTAGCTCATCGTAATTATCAAGTAAGTAATGGTAAGTACCACAATACTTAACTTCCATTACATCTTGAGGAATTAAGTGACCGTTAATGTCATAAGGAAATATAATCCATTTATCTGTCTTTAAAATGCTATAGGAGTTCAACCCTTTTTCATTTTTTTTAACTGGCTTAAAATATGGCTTTAATATTTCCTTTTCAATGATGTATGTCTTTCCATTTTTTGAAATAGTAAAAGAACTATCATCTTGGCCTACAATTTCATCAGACGAAAACCAATAAGTTCTATTGGTTTCAGCACTTGTCTGTATGCCTCCAAAAATATCGACATACTTTGTAATTGAAACAGCCACTTCATCAAGTTTCTTCAACAATTTCAAGAAATCAAAATCATCTGTCAGCCTCCATGGAAGTTCGTTTAGAGATGCACTTTGTAATGTAACTGCACAACTTTCCTCTCCAGACCACAACGCCGCAGCCGACTTAACTTTTGCATATTCAAATTGTTCATGCTCGTGCTTTTGCAACAGCAAAATAGAACTATAGATTGTTTTATCAGCAAAAAGTTGGGCATCGCCGAAGTCATCCAATGCTACTAAATACTTGCCAATGGCAATTAGTTTTCGCAATTTTTGTCCAGCACCTATTTTGAAAAATTTATTAGGTATAATAAAGCAAAGAAACCCATCATCTATAATTTTTTGCAAAGCTCTTTCGACAAATAAAAAGTATTTATCAAATTGCTTATACGTTGTTTCATAATTTTTCTTATACAAAGCAAACTCACGAGGCGTAAGTAGCATATGCATGCCTTCGGTGCTTACATATGGAGGATTTCCAACAATAGCGTCGAATGGATTCCCTCCATTAATTGTCTGCCAGTCAAATGGAACAATATCTATCAGCTCTTCGGTTGTAAGTGTAGTGTGTGAAAGTTCCTGATTACTGATAAGTGAATTACCATAAGCAATGTTATTATTCAAATTTGGCAATATGGGATTAGAAGCTTCTACTGACGGAGTGGTTTCATCTTCAATAAGTTTAATAAGCAAAGAAAATTTCGCAACTTCTACAGCATGAATGTCTATATCAATACCAAAAATACATGAAAATAAAATCTTTTTCTTATCTTCCAAAGGTAACTTTTTTCGTCCACCACTTAATTCAATAAGATATTCCGGTTGATGTGTTTGATACCATTCAACACAATACTGTATCAAATAGTTATAGGTTTCTTCTAAAAAAATACCAGAACCACATGCTATATCTGCAATTTTCAATTGCTGAATTTCTTGTGGCGTTTTCCCAAAACACAAGCAGCTTAGTGTTTTAGCAATCATATATTTAACAATTTCTGTTGGTGTAGTTACGACAGACCTATTAACACAATCTTTCTTCTTTGATAGGATAATTTCGCCCTCATCAGAAAGAGCTAACTGCTCTGTAAGAAATACTTCATATATTTTCCCGAGTAAGTTAGGTTCGATAATATTGAACATATAGGGACTTTGAGGATAATATAAACTTTCTATAATGTTTACAATAATATCATTATTGAGATTAAAGATAATATTTTCGCCCTCAAAGATTCCAGAATTATACCTTCTATCAGCAACACGAAAAAGTTCTTCAAGTTTCAACTTGATTAAAGCTGAATCATTTATTGTATCTTTCAATTTATGATATAATGGTAAATTTTTGTCCTCACATATTCTCAAAAACACAATTTGATTTATAAATTCCTGTACAACATCATTCAGTTTCTCTACCGAATGATACTTTTCAGATGCACTATATAGAAAATTGCTTAGTGATAATCTCCACTGGTTGATTTGCTCTAAAAACAAATCATCAACCTGTTGCTTGTGTCCAGCGGTACCAGGAAAGGTCTTTTGGCAAAAGTCATCAAATTGACCATTATATACGTTATCCCGAGATAGAAGTTCTTGCATCTCTTCAAACTTAGCAATATATTCTTTAAAATGGTACTTGCGATATCTTGCTACAGATGTGTTATCATTTTCTTTAGGGATACAGGTTGTATCATATACAACAAGATATTCAAAATTAGTCAATACAACCATTTTGTGGTTGGCATTCCAGCCATATTTCTTAGCTTGAAAAGCTGGTTCACTTGCGGCTGAAATATCAACAGCCGGTTTTTTGGCTTCGACAAAAAACTTTGTTACGCCCTTTAACGTCATGGAATAATCAGGACGATCTGTTTCCGTTGAATAATCCTCGGCAATAACTTCTCTGTACTGAGGCGATAGTGCTTTTTCATTAGAAACATCCCACCCCAACAATTTAAGTAAAGGGTCAATATATTCAATTCTACAAGAATGCTCATTGTAGTGCTTTTTACTGTTGTGATAGTATGCAAGATTTTCTTCAAATTTTTCTGTCAAAGCTTTTAATTCATTAGTCTTGTCCATTACTACCTCCAACTTTACATTTTCTTGCATCATCAGGTTTCTCTGCCGTCTTTGGAAGCACCCACAGATTAGCCATTTTTGTTGCTCCTTCTATTCTTCCCTCTGAACAAAGAATTTGCACACGCCGACGAGTGATTCCCCATTTGTCAGCAGCTTCCTGTGCTGTAATATATTCCATTTTTGCACCTTCCTTGATATACACCATTACACCTTTTAATAAATTTAATTATATTCCATATGTCGAACAATTACAATCATTACTTTGTTCATTATAATGACATTTTTGATGCCAACAATAAAACCCTCAGCGTACTGAAGATTTTATTCTTAACAGCTTTATATAAGCAGCAGGAGCAGGGAACGCACCCCAATCCTGCTTATTTTTTATTCGCTATGTGCTACCCTTTGTTCCATCACAATTCCCGACTTAAATTGTATCTCTAGCTTATCTTCGCTGATAACTTTGATACTCTGAAGCAGTCGCCTGACCAATTCATCGTCATATCCCCCTACCGTACAAGTGCTATCCTTGAGGCAATGATCCACATCATCAATCCTCTGACTAAAGGTTTCTGCCAGCCTATTTTCCTGTGTCAGCTTAAGTTTTTTCAATTTCAAGTCTCTTATCCGTTCGGCGATATTATGGTACTGCTCGTCAAAATTCTCGTTCACAGAACCCTTCTTCGCATTTTCTTCAATAAGGGTAAGCATTTCACCCTGCAGTTTTTCTATTTGCTCATCATATTCAGAAGGGATATGTCTGGTAGAGTAGCTACCGATGACTCTGATTACATTTTCTCGGAAGGCTCCTACAAATTCACCTTGGTTTTCAACTACGCTATTTATGGCGGTCATAATTGCCTCATACAGGGGCTGCTCTTTTAAAGTGGGGGAATGTTTGCAGTTCTTTGTTCCGTTCTTTAAACGGTTGTCACAACGCCACACGGCGCTTTTCTGACCGTACTTTGACCAGGTCTGCCTGCGGTAAGGCTGACCGCATTCACCACATATCATAATATCCGATAAAGAGTATTTTGAACTGTATTTGCTTTTTTCCGTCTTAGTTTTCTTTTCGGCAGATGGCTTGTAAATAGCAGCTCGTCTTGCTTTTTCCTCCTGCGCCCTATAAAAAAGCTCTCTTGGGATAATTGCTTCATGGTTATCCTCAATATAATACTGTGGAACAATTCCTTGATTTTTCACTCGTTTCTTGCTAAGAAAATCTACGGTATAGGTCTTTTGCAGTAATGCATCGCCCATATATTTTTCATTTCGTAGCATTTGATCTAGTACACTAGGCTGCCAAGTATCCATTCCGGTTACTGTTTTGATACCATCCGCTTTCAATATTTTCGCAATCTTGATGCTGCTGTTGCCCTCCAAGTAAAGCCTGAAAATTCGTCTTACTAGCTCGGCTTCCTCTGGTACAATGACCAGCTCGCCATTTTCATCCTTGGTGTAGCCTAAAAACTTATTATGATTGACTGAGATAACTCCGTTTTCAAACCGCCTTACCAATCCCCAGCGAGTGTTTTCACTTAGGTTACGGCTTTCTTCCTGTGCCTGACTGCTCAGGATGGTAATCAAAAGCTCGCCTGTACCATCCAGTGTATTGACACCCTCCTTTTCAAAGATAACACCAATATTCTTTTCCTTAAGCTTTCTGATATTTTGCAGGGAGTCTACCGTATTTCTTGCAAATCGGCTGACTGACTTGGTAATGACCAGATCAATTTTTCCTGCCATGCAATCGTCTATCATGGTATTGAAGTCATCACGTTTTTTGGTATTCGTTGCCGATTTTCCGTCATCAGCGTAGATTCCTGCCAGCTTCCAATTTGGGTTGCTTTGTATCTTTTCGGTGTAATAGGATACCTGTGCTTCGTAGCTGGTTTCCTGCTGTTCTAAGGTGGTACTTACTCGGCAGTATGCCGCTACTCTGAGCATCTTAAATTGTACCTTTATGCTTCGGTCATATTCCGGCTGTGACGGTATCACCGATATATTCTTTTTTCTTGCTGTTTGCATCTAATCGCATCCTTTCTTGAGAATTAATAAGTTCCGTCTAGGGTTAATCCGTTGATAAATTCAAAAGTGAGCCGCCTGTCATCATAAATCGTCAAGTGTCTTACTACCGTCAAAAACAAATCAGCATCAAATCCCTTTAGTGGCTCTCGCTGAGAAAATACTTGCTTCATTTTCTCAGTTGTATGTTCATAATCCTTACTTTCGGCAGTGTTATAAAAAGCCATTGCTCTTTTAAAAATCAAGTTTGACAGTTCTTTAGAAGAATACCGTCCAGCTGATTCAATCTCTTTCACCTTTTGATCTAGCTTTTTAAATTCTGGGTTAACAGGCGGGGAAGCCACCTTGGGCTTCCGGTCTAATATGTACATCTTGGTAATAATGTGATTTGTAACACTTATGAATGCTTCCTTGATTTGTTCATCCGTAATCACTCCGCATCGGCACTGTACTCTATTCTTATAAATATACTTTTTACATTTCCAATTAGTACGTTCTGAAGGTTTACCGCTGTGTTCCACATATTTGCGGTATATTTCGCCGCATTCTCCGCAGCGAAGCTTGCCGCTGAAGGTGTATTGATTGACCATACTATTGGGCTGTGCGGTTCTACCTAATGTCTGGCAGCGGTCTTTTCTACGATTTTGCACCTGTTCAAACTGTTCTTTCTCTATCATCTGCGGATAAAGGTCATCACCTAAGTATTTTGTGTTCTCTAAAATCTTGCCGATAGAACCATGATTCCATGAAGGCTTATTGTTGGCATTTAAAAATCCCATTACAGTCAGTTCTTTGGCTAAACCATAGGTGGAAACTCCAGAAAGATAATCCTTAAAAACTTTTTTTACTACTTTCTCTTTCGTTTCATCGATTTGAATTTTCCCATCAACCATTTTATAGCCGATTGGCATATGTCGCTGCATCATTATTCGTCCACTTCCTTTCCGCAGTATTCCGTCAGCTCTAAGCTATTTTTTAGCCTGAATGTGATTGTATGGTTTTCGTGTATAATAATTTTATCTACCGCCTGTAAAAACAAACCCTCATTATAATCTTCTAAAATATTGGAATTGCTCTGGATCAGCACGATCAGCAACTCTGTCCGAGCAATTTCTTGGTCAAAACCATTACTGTCAAGAATCTGGCTTCTTTTTTTCTTGGCGGCAGCAAGCTCCAGCGTTAAGGTGTTTTGTCTTTCTATAAAAACAGTAGAGTCAATATACCCTTTCGCTACGACACTACTAAGGATATGACTCTGCTCTGTTAATTCCATAATTCTGTTATTGCATTCGCTGATTTCCTGTTCCTGCTGTTCATCTATCCGAAGACTCTTTAAAGATTCCAGCAGGGGAATGAGGATATCTGTATAATTGCTAGTAAGCTTATTCCACATCACTGTAAATGCTCTTCTGATTACATCTTCCCTAATTCCCTTTAAGCTGCATTTTGATTTATCTTCAATATGCTGACTGCAGCACCACTGTATTTTTTCATAAGGTTTGCCGATGTAAATTTTCTGTCTGCGGAAAGTACTGCCGCATTCTCCGCAGATAATTTTACTGCTGAATGTATAGCGGTTTTGGTATTTTCCCGAATCATCAATTCCCATCTGCTTTCTGCGGTATTCATAAATTTCCTTGACCGCTTCAAACTGTTCTCTGGTAATAATTGGTTCATGGTTTTCTGAAATAAAATACTGAGGCAGCTGCCCTTTATTTGTCTTTCGCATAAAGGGAACTACCTCAGTTGTAAATGTTTTTTGTAATAACAGATCTCCGGTATAGATTGGATTTTGCAGAATTTCCTTTACCACACTATCCTGCCACTTTTCAGCACTTCGAATAGTAGGAATTCCATCTTCTGATAATCCTTTTGCAATGACATAGGAGCCTTTGCCATTTAAGTATTCTTTGAAAATACGGCGGACACCCACTGCTTCTTCATCCTTAATGATCAGCTCACCAGCTTCATCTTTCGCATAACCGTAAGCCGGGCAACCGAGGATGAAGGAACCATCTTGAAATCGCTTTTTAACAGCCCACTTAGTATTGGTGGAAATACCCTCTGATTCACCTTGTGCCAGTGAGCTTAAGATAGTCAACATCTGTTCGCTCTTTTCGGATAACGTATTAATGTGTTCTTTTTCAAAATATACAGCGATACTGAGTGCTTTCAGTTTACGGATTGCCTGTATGCTGTCTACCGTGTTTCTTGCAAATCTGGTAACGGACTTTGTAATAATCATATCAACCTTGCCAGCTTCGCAGTCTTTTATCATCCGTAAAAATTCATCCCGCTTTTGAAGCTTGGTACCACTCCTTGCTTCATCTGCGTAGATTCCAGCATATTCCCAGTCATCTTTTTTGCCGATTAGTTCGGTATAATACTTAACCTGTGCTGAAAAGGAATTTTGCTGTTCACGAGAGTCAGTACTGACTCTGCAATAGGCACAAACCCTTTTCTTTGGCTGTAGCTGCAAAGCTACTTGTACGCTAACAGGCTCTATTTTTGTTATCTTCTTTGCCATAGGTTTTCTCCTTTCTTTCAGGACGTGACCTCCTGTTAGCAACATACACTACCACACAAGTTTCAACATAGCTAGTGTTATTACGCATATACTTTTGCAAGCTCCGGTGAAAAGGTTTGGCGGTTCAATTCATCTATTTTTTCATACTCAGCAGAGGAAATAAGTCCATTCCGAAGCATGATATTTAACAGCTTTAATGCCACCTTATATTTCACTTCATTTGCTTCCTGAGACTTTGACATATAGGCACACCTCCTATTTTAAACTGGGGAGATCATCAATTTCTGATGTTCTATATTGATTTCTCCCTCTAATGGGGAATAAACTTTAACCCCATAACCATTCAGTTTATGCAAAAACTCCAGCACCTGTTTGGTATCACGTCCAATGCAGTTGATGCAGTCAATAATCAGCACATCAATTTTTCCAGTAATGGCAGCCTCCATCAGCTCCACTAAACCGGGGCGATTCAGGGTAAGAGCGTTTCCCAAATCATAGGAAGAACCAACCACAGTAAGACACATCTGACTAGCATAGCTATCTAGCTTTTCGTGCTGACCTTTCAAAACACCATGCGTATCCTCCGGTGCATCAATATAACAATAAATCCAAGCTTTTTTTGATTTTTCCATACAGAACCCTCCATTTCATTTTCTTTAATGTCACATTCATAAGGACAGCAAACATAAAAAGTCTGCTGTCCTCATAGTATCTGACATCAAATTGCCAGACTTGTTCTTCGTTTTCTGCTGCTCTTATTCGACACTACTTCCCAGAGCAAAAGCCAATGGCTTTATAGGGCAGTCAATTTAGACCAGCCTTGGTTTGGCTGTCATGGGAATCTCACCCCAGTCGGGTTCTCCGGCTGCCGCACCCATTGCGATGTCTGTGGCTATGCGGAAGTATCATTGTAGGCTGTTCAGGTCTTGGCGGTACGATCCACCACGGATCGTTTTCTGGACGAACATTTCTCGCTCTGCACCTTTGATGCTATCGTTTTGACAAATAGATAATCTGTCTGCAGGTGGTCTTGGCGTGTTCTCCAATGCCGCTTTCGCTCATCACGCTTGAACAGCTAACGTATCTAAACTGCTGGATTTTCAATTTTCAAGGAACAACAGGGAACAGAAAAGCTCCCTCACTTCTATAAAGGAAAAAATGAGGGAGCTGGACGGATTTATTTTTAATCTTCTATAACTTTTCTCATCTTTCTGAGAATGCGGTGCTTACGATCACTAAGAGTCATTCGTGGAACACCAAGCTCTCCGGCCAGTATTCGCTCACTTTTACCATTGAAAAATAATTCATAAATCAGCAGCCGTTCTTCAACCGTTAAAGCATCAAGTGCTATATGTAGTTTCCGAAGCTGTTCCTGCTCTATCAGCTTGTCCTCTATACTCGGCTGAAAACGAGTGATTAAAAACTCCACATTAACGCCGTCATCTTGGAATCGTTCCAAGGAAAGCTCAAATTGATGAATAAGTTTATTTTGATATCTTTCAGCTTCACGCTCTTTATGATATGCATGGTAGACAGCCTCACTGACTTCCACACGGCTTCTTTTGACAACAATTGTATATTTCTTATTTTCTGACATATGCTTGTCCTCCTAATTTTCAAAATTGAGTTGAAAACGAAGGACAAGTGGTGGTGATCGACATCTTGCAGTAATTCCGTATAACAAAAAAAGAGCGTACCTACAGACATATTTGTCCGTTTGTACACTCTCATGTTTCAGTTCGCATTCTACATGTTCCGACAGTTCGTGTTGATAGCCATACCTCTCCAATGAGAAGTACAGGCTTTTTTTAAGAAAGTACCTATAAGGCTATTTCTTATGTAAGCGATTCAATGTCGCTGCAGCGAATCCGCAGCAGCGCAGCCATTATTGACCAACACACAAAGCAACCCTCCAAACTTTACGGGTTTGGAGGGTTCGTGATTTCTGCATAGGAAATGACCCGCCCAAAGTGCCGTTTTTTTCTTTGGCGGGTAACGCCTATTTTAAATTTGATTGATAAAAAAATTATTTCTACCTATGGTAGTTTTGTATTGAACTATTTTTGTTGTTCCACATATTCTACAATCATACCGTCAAAATGTTTGACAATCATATTAAGCCCTGTAGGAGTTTCCTTTACATCTTTCATTATCGAGGCATCGTTCTCTAATAGAAAATCCTTAAATTCTATTATGGAGTCAACAATAAATGTTGCTTTTGTGTTTTTAAAAGACTCAAGTGCTTCGTCCGTACCGCAAATAATTAAAATGCAGCCTACTTGTGCTAATTCCAAATGAAATTGCTTGTGCTCAAATCTCACACTACATTTTTCATCTAACAAGTTTTCATAGAATGCTACTGCCTGATCCATCTCATTTACATAAATCCGATTTAAAATCTGCTTAACTTTCATTTTCATTTCTCCTTCAATTTTTATATAAGTTCCTTTATATTCTTAGGTGACATGTTTCATTCTCAAGTGTAAATACCAAGACTATTTGCCCATTACATTCAAATTTGCATTAGATGCCTGCGCCTTTACAGAATGCTTGATTTCTCCATTCAGCTTTACTGCTAAAATTCCCATGATGATAATCGTGATAATGTCGGCAATCGGTTGAGCAGCTATCACTCCGTTTAATCCCATAAATTTGGGCAGCATCAAAATGATAGGAATAAAGAACACGGCCTGACGTCCGGCACAAAGTACCCAGCCACCTAACGGTTTACCAAGTGCCATAAAGAGCATACAGTAAATTGCTTCTATGCCATAGAAAATGAATGTTATGATATTGATACGAAGAGCAAATGAGCCAATTTCTATGACGGATGCATCGTTCGTTGTAAATAAGGAAACGACCGGCTGAGGAAATAAAATCATGAGCAATGTCATTAACACACAAAAAATGGTAGTCCATTTTACTGCGATCTTTGTCGCACTTTGCAACCGGTCATATTGTCCTGCACCATAGTTATATCCGGCAACTGGTTGAAAGCCTTTTGCGAAACCAAATACCGCATAGATGCCCATAGAAATCACACGGGTTACGATTCCCATTGCAGCAATGACGGAATCCCCATATGGCTGCGCTGCCATATTTGTTAAGCTAATAGCTACACTAGTGGAAAGTTGAAAAACGAGGATTCCAATTCCTACTTTAAAAATTTCCTTGAAGATTGTACCCTCCAAACGGATTTCTTTTAGCGAAAAGCTGAAGATACTTTTTTTCTTCAATATGTAAAACAAATACATGATAGAGGTAACAATTTGAGCAACCGCCGTTGCCAAACCCGCGCCTATTATTCCCATGTGCAGACCGAAAATGAAAGTCGGAGCAAAGATGACATTCAGTCCGGCACCAAGTAGCATCGCAGTCATGGAAACCTTAACCGCTCCCTCACTTGAAGCAATATTGTTCATGGTAACATTAAATATGTTGAAAATTGAGCTAGCTACGTAGATAATGGCATATTGTTTTGCATAAGGAAAAATTGTTTCCGTTGCTCCTAAACCCCATAATACTTTATCTAAGAAACACTCTAGCAGAATGATTACAACAGCACCGATAATAAGGCTTGAATAAAGAGCAGTTGAAGCTACATGATTTGCTTCTTCATTTTTTCGCTCTCCCAATAGTCTGGATATATACGCCGCTGCACCACCGCCAAACATAACCGCTATACCGACAATCGCTTGTCCAAGAGGGAAGGCTATTGATATTGCCCCCATTTGGCTTGTCCCAAGTCCTCCAACAAAGTAGGCATCAATCAGATTATAAAATCCTGTTACCAGCATACCGATCATTGTCGGCAATCCCATTTTCAATAAAAGCTGAGGGATTGGGGCTTCCCTTAGCATTGTGATACGTTCTTCCTTGTTCATAATAAAAATCTCCTTTAGTTTAAAATTTGTATATCAATTGCATCCTTACCTTTCTGAATGTAAGGATGCAATTACAAGCTTCGTAATAACTCTGCAATTGCTATTGATTGAAAGAATTGATTTATTCATCGCTTCCTTAATTTGATCTTGTTGCTTTTGCAATTTTCTTGACCCTGAAACTATAAATGACACATTCGTATGCAACCCCGATTTAACAATTCGTAAACTTTTAATTTTTGCGCCTAATTCGAATATTTGTATTTTTTGTTCTGCCTTTTGGAATATTTGGTCATACATAACGGGATCGGTATCTAAATAATCAATTTGTATCGTTGTGTCACAGTCCATTTCCAGATAAAGTTTATAGGAAATTTCATTGGCTATATCGTTTAAAATAATACTGTTTTCTTCCTCTCCCTCAAGGTGCATGGAAACCACATAGTGACCTAGACCATAATCGTGAATAATCAGACTATTGATACCTTGCACTTGGGGATACTGTATAACAAGGGTTGTAATTCTGCCAACTAAGTCTTTGTCCGGTGTTTGCCCTAACAATCTTTCTACAATTTCCATCATGGATTTCAAACCTGAAAACATAATAAAAAAAGAAACCAGCAATCCGCACCAACCATCAATTTTCCATCCGGTATAATACTGTACAATAAGTGAAATCATAATAGCTGTTGTTGCTGCCATATCACTGATGCAGTCAGAAGCAGTTGCTTTCATGGCAGAGGAATTTATTTTACATGCAATATTCTTGTTGTAAAAAAACATATAAAGCTTAACAAGAATGGAACAAATGAGTATCAATAATATGATCCAGCTGAATTCAATGTTTTTAGGGGTACTTATTGATGTAATTGAGCTTTTCGCTAATGTACCGCCCATTACAAGTACTGCAAGTGCAGATAGAAATCCCATCAGCCATTCATACCGTCCGTGCCCGAATAAATGATTTTCACCAGATCCAATTCCGGCTAAGCAAAAGCCAAAAAACGAAGCTGCAGAAGTAGCTGCATCCGCTAAATTGTTAAAACCATCCGTTACAATAGCCGTTGATCCGCTTATAAGCCCTAAAAATAATTTTACTGTAAATAAAATAATATTTAACAAAATTCCAATAACGCTGCAAAGTTTCGCATAAGACTTCTTTACTGATGGTGACGCAATATTCTTATAATCCTTTATCAAAAGTCGAGTCAGCAAAGACACCATTTATCATCTCTCCTCTCTTTTCTATTTGGTTTTTCAGTGCTTCAAATGTTTCATCGCTTATCATATGTTCTATGCTGCAGGCATCTTTTTCTGCTACTTGCGGTGAAACTCCCAAACAGATTAACAAATCTTTAATTATACAGTACCGTGCATAAATCATATTTGCATACTGCAGACCATCCGCTGTAAGGCATACATTATTTCCGATAACAGTAACAAAATGAAGTTGTTTTAAATTCTTTATCATATGGCTTACACTCGGTTTTGTATATCCCATAGCTTCAGCTATGTCCACATTTCTAACCTCATGCGAGTGCTTATGAAGCAGTAAAATTGTTTTAAGGTAATCTTCTCCTGATTGATGCAATGATATATACTTACCTCCTTATGAGTGAATAATTTTATTCACTCATATAATAAACCTTTATGTTGGAAAAGTCAATGAGTGAATTTATTCAATGGGCTGCTAATAAAAAAAGTACATGATAGCCAATAGACTTTTCATGTACTTTTTCTTTCACATATATTCTATTTTATATTCTAATCTGCCTTGATCCCTAAAACACGTACTAGCATATCTTGTGTAAAATCGAAAAAGGATTGCATATATTCCTTCGCATTTTCCTCTGGCATTTCTGCGTGGAACGTGTGTACCAAACCTGAAATCAAAAACTGAGCAGTTCTTGGAGCATTGCTGCAACTAAAAGTATTTTCTTTCATTCCTTGTTCTATAATCGGTATCATTACAGTCATCCATTGATAGGCTACATCATCCAACAGAATCGCCCTAATGCTTGACCCCTCATTATATCTCGATTCAAACTCATGATGATTAACCGAAAAATCAAACATGCGGTTTATGACAAGATTCAACTTTTCAATTGCCGGAATATCCTGTGATATTGGAATTTTCATTTGTTCTACCGCTTGTATTGCATAATATTCTGAAGTTGCCGCAAAGATTTCTGTTTTAGATTTAAAATAGCGGTAGCATAAACCAGGAGATACATTCATCCTTTCAGCAATATCTTGAATGGTTGTATTTTCATAACCTTTTTCAGAAAACATCTCTAATGCTGTTTCAACAATTTCCTGACGGCGTTCGTCCGGTTCTTTCGATATACGTATTTTACGGGAACGATCATTCTCGTCCTCTGTGAATTTATTTTTTGATAATGCCATAATTTGCCTCCATTAATATCATCTTGTGAGTGAATGAATATATTCATTATCATCTATTTTTGATTTTTTGTCAAGCCAACGATAAAATATCTACTTTCATTCTTGCTTTTCTACAGAGTACGCAAAATATAGTTAATTTCATTTCATGTTTACCATCATTGTTAGTTCGTTCTAATTTTCGTATCTATACTGTAAAATATGATAGGAGGTGAACTGACAGTGAAGGAATTACTGAACATATTCGGCCAGACCATCAAGAATGCCCGACACGATGCCGGGCTTACGCAGGAAGCTCTAGCCGAACAGGCGGGTGTCACCACAAGGTACATAATGGCCATAGAAAATGAAAACAGACAGCCCAGCATGGAAGTGCTGTTTAAGATTATCCGAACATTAAAAATATCTGCAGATTTAATCTTTTTCCCTGAAATTCAACATACAGACAAGAAAAAAGAACACCTCATTCACATGATTCATTTGTGCGATGAAAGAGATTTACAGGTTGCAACAGCTACTATTAAAGCGTTATTGGATACAAAATAGCTAAGAACCATCTTCTTCGGAGGATGGTTTTCTCTATATACTTAGATAATCTATTTGTTCTTTCTCTGTTGTTAAATAAATTTCTTAGAGTGAGTTCTTCACTGCATGAGCCATAATGTCACCTACCATATGCCACCAAGGAAGCAGACTACCCCCTTGGTGGTTTGATATATTTTTTTCCTACTTCACCGTAAAGAGCAGACTACTTTTCCCACCATTTTCTCGCCATCGCTGCTCCTTGATAAGATGTCCGGACTGTTCAAGGTCAGCAATTGCTCGCTGAACAGTTCTGCGAGATAGCTTCAAATCTTTTGCAATTGTACCGATAGCTGGATAACAAGTGCCATTCTTATTTGCTCTGTCTTTCAAATACATATACACGGCGATTGCACGATGAGGAATATCCTCTGCATAGAGGGATGTAAAATAACCCATAGATGAACACCTCCTAATCCGTACGAAGCGGCGGCTTTTGCATCATGCCTTGATGTTCCTGAACAGTAGTATGCAATGTACCGCCTATTGAAGCATCATTAGGAGGCTCCGATACTTCATCAAAATCAGCCTCATAAGCACAGCCTCGCTGCAGAATTTCTTGTTCCAACTCGAAGCGGTCAGCATAGGCAACTTTGCGAGATGATCGTTCCTCGACTTCATATGGCTTTTCAAACACAATGCCCCATTTCAGAAACAGCTTAAGTGTTGTTCGCATTGGACAGCATCCTGTTTTCGCTAATATAAAATGTCCTTTGGGCAGTGTTTTTAATTCATCCGGTGTCATCAATGGTCGCTGGATCATCTGTAGACTCTGGCTGGGATCATTCTTTCCTCGGCTGATTGAACCAGACATAACAGTTTTGTTACCAAGGGCCTTAGAGAGAATATCCGCACTTTCGGAATTTGGAGCAAAGCCCCCGAACAGAATATCCTGACAGTTATCGATAATGATGGCAGAACCCTCTTTGCCATAGTTTTTTTGAAGCTGGGCGAATGACTGAATAATTGGCACCATACTGATTCTCCGGGAACGCCCTGCGGAGAACATCATTTCCATAGATTGAATTTTTGGTATCGTACCAATCTCATCTGCGAAAATCATCACGCGGTTTGGCAGCTTGCCGCCGTACTCATCAGCAACAGTCAGCATTTCACGGTAGAGCTGCTGCAGAAACAAAGACACCATAAAATACTTAGTGGTATCTTCCTCCGGCAGCACAATAAAAATAGCAGATCTCTCTTTGCAAAATGTTTCCGTATCCAGTGAGCTATCAAAGCACAGGATTTGTTCCATCTCCGAATCCAGAAATGCATTAAGTCTAGACATGGCGGTGGAAAGCACAGAAGCCATTGCTTGGTCTGCAGTATTAAGGGCTGCCCCAGCAAACCACCTTGCTTTATGGTCAGGTGGCAGCTTATTCATAAGTAACTGAAATTGACTTTTATTCTTCACTGGAGAAGGAGCCAGCAAGTCTTGTATCATTTTGAACACCGAAATAATGTGTCGTTTTTCCGGCGGACAGTATTCTGCAATTAACAGGATCACCGATGTCAATAATCCCTCAGCTGCATCATAGAAAAATGCATTCTGTCCATAGCCGCTGACATCTTCGCCACTGCTTGTAATTATGGTTTTTGCTGTAATCTTTGCATACTTTTCTGCTTTTGCTTTGAGGGATAGATTCTCTGCATTTTTCATATAGGCATCCATATACTTATTGACTAAGTGGAGAATATTATCACCATCTGATCTAGTTGGATTACGCAGATCCAGCACAGATATTTTGTATCCGTAGTAGTCTTTGGCAATACCAGCATAGTTACGAAATAAATCACCTTTGGTATCGGTACAGAGCCAACTCATGCCGGAAGCACAGGCATATTCAATATTGGGGTAGAGAAAGTTGGCGGTTTTACCCACACCGGCGGCGCCGATCATCAGACAGTGAATGTCGCCGTCGTCAATGAGGGCGGTGGTAGATCCGGCCTTTTGCTTGCACCCCACCACAAGCCCCTGCAGGGTGGGCAGATTCTGCCCATGCCGCCATTTTTCCGGCTCATAGGGTACATGAGCGTATGTCCTTTTGATTTCGCTTTCCGTGGCGAAACGGGCGGTACCGTGCTGACCGTCACCAACCGTTTTTGATTTGATGCCGCTAAGGGTGTAATAGTGTGCCAAAAGAGAAAGACCGCCGATGACGAAAAACATCACGGCGGCTACTGCTATGAGGATGTAAACTTGTGAGGGCATGGAAAACTCCTTTCTTTCGAGTCTTTTTTGTGGTAAAATATATTAAAATTCAAGTTATAACACAGGTGGTAGTACGATGGAGTTAAATGATAATGCAGAAAGAGTTCTGAAAAGTAATATTAAAATACTCTTTGAGCAACTTGAAAATGCTGTTGATGAATATATTCGTAGCGGGCATTGCATGGGAGAATTCAACTTTATCAATGCATATCTGTCTGCAACGCTAAATGCTGTTGTAGCATATATTGATCGGCTTATAGAGGTCAAAAGAATGCTAGAAAACGATATAGTTGAAGCATTGAAGTTTGCAAACAATTTACAAAAGCACAACCCTCAACTTATCCGAATGGTAAAATCAAACGGTGGGTTCGAATTTCCGTTTTGCATCGAGGAGGATGGGGTTGAAATTATTGAAATATCTATCGTTTGGGACGAGTGTATAGGTCTAAAAACGAAAAAGAGCAGTCAGAAAGAAAGCTATGAAAAGTATTTTCAACAGCGAAAAGTAATAGATACACTAACCCCAATTATTACATATTTGCTTGATGGTCGAGAGGCAGAGATCAATCAACACATATTCACATTATAAAAATTGAAACTGGGGCAGTATCTCTGGAAGCTATACGCCACATCGAATTGAAGCATGGCAGCCACGGTTGCCATGCTTTTTCATGCCATCACCATCACAGACTTGCTCTGCTCTTGTGACCTTGCTGCTTTCAAATCCTCATTCCAATCCTTATGTGCCGAAACATCATACACCACATCTTCGAAGCCCTGCTGCTTTAAAGTTTTATGAATGCGGCTGGCTGCTTTGAGTCCGGCTTCATCATCGTCAAGGCAAAGTGTAACCCTTTGAAGTTGCGGGTACAACTCCAGCAGTTTTAGCACAGGCTGCTCCGACACACCGTTCAGCGCTACATAGCTGGCATTTTTCCAGTTCTGCGGATGCAGGCTGATGTAAGACAGCAAATCAATGGGTGCTTCAAATGCAAACAGGGGATGGGGATAGGGGTTTTTTGAAATATAATGAAAGCTATATGCCGGATTGCTGCCCTCTACATTGCCCCGAAATCCATCCCCAACCGTTAAAGTACTTTTCTTATGAGCATGACGGGGAACACCATTTTCATCTACACCTACAAATACAGCATTATGATACTCCTTATCTTCATAGAGCAGCTTTGCTTTTGCAAACTCGGTAAGCACATTACGGTCAATAAAACGCTGCTTGATGAGGTATGCGAATACTCTCCGCATATCGGTGTTGGTTTCGGGGAGTTCAAATGATTTTTTCTGTTCCGGCTCGCTGTTTTTACTATATTGCTTATATTCCACCCCTTGCTCACCGCCAAGAAGCAAACTGACCGCTTCCGGGAAAGACAGATTATATAATCGCTTCACAAGGTCAATAGCATGGCTGCCCTCCTCGGCGGCATGGTCATACCATTGGCTGCCTCGTACAGTAATACTGTGGTCGCTTGCCAATCGCTTATCTCTGCCGGAGGGTAGGAACTTTTCCCCCTGCCTTTGTAAGAAGTCCACCAAATCCACAGAATTCGCTCTTTGCTTTTGTTCATCTGTAAAATATACATATCCTGACATCGTAAAACCTCCAATCATAAAGTAAGTTGATGTTGCTGCTGTTCGTGGTCATCACTGGCATGACCCCCAGCTTGTTTTTTCTCCTGTAATTTTCTTCTGCGTTTGCGGTCAATGTGGAATGCACTGCCGCCGTTTGCTTTGTGATAATCCTCACGGAACAGATTCTCCAACCGATGCATAAGCCTTGTTGCTGCTAGTAGTACTGAGGGACTGCGATACTCATTGATGTGGTCGATAAGAAACTGTGCATAAATATTTCCCTGTGTAGCAGAAGCAGTCAGGCAATACAGACTTTTTTCTTTATCACGAGGAACGTTACCGTCAAAGAAATACAATTTGCCGAGGGTATATTGGGCGAATTGATTTCCTTGTTCGGCAGAGGCGGTAATCCAGCGGATGGCTGCTTCCACATCTTTTGGAACATCCTCATCAGAAAGATAAAGTTTACCGAGTTGATATTCTGCATACTCATTTTTTTGTTCTGCGGATAAGGTGAACAGCTCTAACACTTTTTGCATATTTTTGTCTAAATGAATACCTTCACAATAGAGTTTCGCAAGAGCATATTGTGCCGAAGCATTACCTCCATCTGCAGCTTTTTCTATCCAAGCCACCGCTTTCAAGGGATCTCCCGTTCCTGTTTCTAGCCACAGCTTACCGAGCAGATATTGTGCCTTGATATTACCGAGCTTTGCAGACTTTTCAAGATAGGAAATTGCCGCAGGGATATCTTTTTTAGCACCTGTTCCAGTATAGAGCATTTGTCCGATACGGTATTGCAGCTTATCGTCGTGACTTTCTGCCTCCAATGAAGAAAAGCCGACAAAAGCACTTTTATAGTACTCGTCGGCTTCTTCTGTGTTTTTCTGTGTTCCGATTCCATCCCGGTACATTTTGGCAAGTTCATAATTTGCATAAGGGTTTCCTTGCTTTGCAGAACGAACATAAAGTTCAAGAGCTGTTTCGTAACTTTGCCTTACACCTTGTCCGTGATAATATAAACCTCCTAGGGAATACTCCGCATACTTATGATTCTTTTCTACTGCCTGTGAAAACCAAGAAGCCGCCTGCTCATAGCTCTGCTCAGTACCAAGTCCTGCAGCAAACATTTTGCCGATACGGTACTGAATGTATGGCTTTGGCTTTTCTGCTTCAGCAGAAAGAAATGCGTTCAAGGCTTTCTGATACCATTCATAAGCTGCGTCTGGATTAATATCACGTCCAAGTGCATCTGCGAACATTCGGCCAATGTCATGCATCGCCAAAGCATTTCCAATCTCGGCTTCTAAAAGAAACAGCTTGTATGCTTCCTCAAAGTTTTGCGCTATGGTATCGCTGCCATAGAGATACTGTCTTGCCAGCTTATATTGATCACTCCAGCCAATATGAAAGGTGACATCCGTAATTTCATGTGGCTCATAAAAATCATCATCAAGCATGGGTTCATTGTCATTGGAAGTAACTTCATCTGACGGTATAGGTTCTGGAGCAATCTCATCTTCAAAAGTAAAAAGGTGACTACCGATTTTTAATGCTTCAGTAATCACCATATTTTTGATGCTCTTAAATTGTTTCTGCTGCGACAGTGGAACCAATGGAACTGCCTTGCTTGTGTATGTTCTTAGAATTTCATTCTGCCAATTACCCCAAGCGGTATATAGCTTCGCTACTTGTTCCTCCTTTGCCAGCTCGTCAACAATTTGGTCTATGATAGTTTTCACATCTGCCTTGAGATAGCCATATACTTTTTTGCCCCCTGTATTTTGTAGTCTCTCCGATAGCAGCAGTATTTTTTCTTCGATCACTTTATTTTCACAAGTACCTAGTGCAATCTGACGAAGCAGTTCTTCCATGACAGCAGCAGAGCCTTGTTTGAGTGATGCTCTTGCCTCATTTTGCTGTTCATAAATATTAGCAAAGTCCTGACGAAAAATATCATGTGCCATTTCTGACCGCATAGCTTCAATGGCGGGCTCAGTGAGAAAACCATCATTGTCCTTGGCGGAGTAAACCATCAAATGCACATGAGGATGATGGCTTTCGTTATGAAAAGCACAATACCATCGAAGGTCCTCGCTATCGATTTTCATATACTTGGAAAGCATGGCTTTTTTGCTGCGGATTAAATCCTGCCATTGCTTTCCGCTGTCATATCCAAGCCTAGCGGCATCTTCTCTGCGGAGGCTGATGACATGAGTCCAAACCGCACCTTTGTGATTAACAACATCCTCCTGTACCTGTGACAAAACCACAGGAGTTCCGGCATCAGTAAAGAGCCCATGCTCACCAATCCGTTCTACACGAGGACGGTTGGCTATGTAATCTACATAGTTTTCTCGTTTGCCAATGAGGTTCATATTCTGCTCTAATGCCAAAGAAATAAATTCTGTGGCGTTGCCGATAGTCGAATGTAAACAGTAATCATTGTATTCTAGCATTTCCTTTGTGGAAGGAATGTCACGAATGAGTTGCTTGATTAATTTGTGCTGATTCATGGTAGCTGGAAGCTCCAGCTTACTTTCATCGGTTTTCTCTACACCCTCACGAGTGCCAATGTATTTCACATAATTAGTAAGTTGGGCTGGTGGGGCATCTCGCATATATTGCGAGGTAAAAATTATTTTAGGCATGGTGGCCTCCTTTCTCACTTTTGGGCAGAAGAAAATGGCGACCACAATTGTGATCGCCATTAACAATTATTTTAGCTAATTGGCAAATTGGAATAATCAAAAGCTGATATTTTGTACTCACTCCTAACTAATTTTTTCATTCATTTTTTGAAAGTTCCTACCAAAGTAACGAAATAATGCAACGTCCTCTTGCCTCTATAAGAAAGTTAATTTTATTTACAATTTCTTTTATATCACCTTCAAAATTAATTATATCTATGCATTTGCCTTCATCGATTTTATTATTCCACCCTTGAACTAATTCTTCCCACTCCTTCTGCGTGATTTTATCAAGCTTATTGTCATATTTATTTCTGAAATCACTAAATATCTCCTCAAAATATAAATGCTGACATGTACGCTTCATATACTCATTAAAAGAAATGTCTATTACACCTTCGTCCCACTTGATCCAGTGTTCTTTACAATATTCTAGCAACTTATCCCATCGTTCTTGAAACCCATTGTGCTTTCTTTGCAGATTTTCTGGCCAAGGTATAGGCGTAAAATTTCCAATTGTATGATATCGAGCTTCCCATATTTTTCTTTCATGTTCATATCCCTTGTTATATGCTTCTTTTCCAAGTTCATGGTTTACTTTTGGATTATTCATCACGTCAAAATAGAAACGTATTTTTTTTTTGTTATTTCCATTTACATCCATGAAATATCTATTCACCGAAAAATCATTATAACCTTGGGCTTTTAATAAATGACCGAATATCATCTGTGAAAGAAATGATTGCTCACAATCGCTAACCGTTCCTTCCTTCTCGAAATCATAATCCCATATTTCTTTAATCAAATAAAGTTTATATCCATCTTCCCAAGATTTCTGTCTTTCTTTATATTTTCGTTCATCTCGTTGTTCACAATACGGGTGTTTTATATTTGTACAATCATCACTTAAGCTCATATGTATTTCTCCTGCAAATTCCTTTTATGTTAATGATTCAATTTGTTTTTCATTATACCACGCTAATCTAAAGAAACCATTAAATAATCATGTCTATGTAAAACAGCCTCCACTTACGTAGAGGCGTCCACCTATCTACCCTTACAGCGCACCCAGCTTTTTCAACAACTCCACGCAATCCTTTGCTCCCTGCACATAAAGGTAAGCACATTCATGGTCAGCTATCATATTCGTTTTCTCAAAATAATCAATGAGAATTTTCTGTTTTTCCTCCGGCAGCTCTTTTACGATATCTCGAGCCTGTGAGCTTAAACTACCGACCTCCGTGTAGAGCTGTTGTTCACCCTCTTCAAGCTTTTCTCTGCGGCAACTTAATGCGTTTTCAATCATCTCTCGAATGACCATTTCAAATATTTTTTCTTTATCCATACCGGATCACTCCTTTTTCAACACACCATAAACGATAGTGTTTCAATAGTCCATACCCAAAGTAAACAATTACTTTTTCATATTTTTTAGGTTTCTCGTTTCTGGTATTTATATGCACTTTCAAAATCAACCGCACCATTGATTCGCTTTACTTCATCCAAGCACTTTAAGTGTAACTTTTCAAATGTCTGCTCGTCAATGTCATGAGAATAGGCAATCACATGAGCCAGCTTGGAAATCTCCACTGCAAGTTTGAAATCCATTCGTGCAATACGATTTTCTGTATCCCTGACTGTGCTGGTAAGGACAGAGGATAATGTCTGTAATAAATAATTCTCAACCTTTTGTGAAGTTAGATATCCGGAATAAAATTTGAGTGCCTCCGTGACAAACTCATTTCTGGATTTCACATTTGCCAATGACAGCAGCTCATCGCACCGATCCAGCACTTCTTTTTCAATATAAAATCCGGTGCGTACTTTTTCAGATTCATTTGCCATGAAAGTCTCCTTTTCTCATTGTTATGATTTGGTATGCACAAGATAAGCCTCAAAAGCCTGTTAACCCTTGCTTTTTTCAAAGTTCAGCATAACAATTGGGAACATTGGATAAAAAGTTATGTCAGAACGCAATCCCCGAACGGCTTTGCCGGTCGGTGTTTCTTGGGGTTAGGCTGCCAAAGCAGCATAACCCCTTTAACCTGCACCACTTTCGACCCTAGATTTTTTCCTTGAAAGCCAGCAGTTTCAAGGCTTATCCTCGCATTTCTTATATTTGTTCACAAAGCGGCAACGTGAGGCTTCACTTATGAAATGGTATTACGATGCCACCCTGCTTGCCAAAAGGCGACACAGGGCAACACAACCGCTTACACGCTGCTAACTCACCGATGATTTTATGCAGGATTATTATCCTGTCCACGAATTGCAGAAACTTGGGTAGGACGAGATGGTCTTTTAGGCTTTTCTTTATCCGCAGCATCACGCTTGATTTTATCTTCAATGTATTCACGAGTGGCTTGCGGAACGTGCTTTTCATAGAGCTTCTGCATGGTATCATTCAGCTCACCTTGCAAATCAGCCTCTTTTTTATCCATGTGATAGGTGAGCGCATCCAGTTTTTCACTGTCAAAAGATACCGTAAGTGTTGCATTTTTCATATTGAATTCCTCCTAAAATGATAGAAATGTAAAGCCAGTAGTTGCTTCAATTTCTTCCGGTTTAAAGGTTTCAGGCTCTAAAAACTGATTGGTGTACGCTGTGATTTCTGCATCAGAAAGGGAACACAGGTTACCATCATAATCAGAACCAGTCACATAAAATGTACCGACTAAAATATCATTACCAAGGGATCTATTACCCTCAAGCCCATCAAGTTTACCTTCTTCGTTACAAAGCACACAGGCAGTTTCCGAAAGGTCAATGATTTCAATCAAGCCTCCCACTGCTTCCTGCATAGACTCCAAATCATTTTTCAAGGTTACAACCTCTGGTTCTTTCTGAGGCTCAACCTTTAAAACACGAATATTATCCTCTTTCATTTTGCACCTCCCATTTCTAGAGTCGGGCAGCTTCCATTATCTTCCACAACCCATTTTTCATAATCTTGTACTGAACAATTCCCAGCAAGCATGGCTGAAAAATCTTCTAGCCGACTGGACTTTACATTGCCAAGTTCCATCTGTAAGCCATACACCCCGGTATAAACTCGTATCACTTCTGCATTTAAAACATCACTCCATGCCTCTTTTCCGGCTTCAGTCAAGGTATCATCCTGTAGCTCCACAATAGTGCAAGGATTAATTTCTACATCTTTATGGACGAGATGAATGTCCTCCCATTGGGTATGGAGTAGATCTTTCAGTTTAGAAATATGTTCTGTAAGAGGCTCTGCCTGCTGTGGCGATTCTTGTTCCTGAATATTGCAATTAGGGCAAAAATCCAAATAATATGCCATATCAAAGCACTTCTCATTAAGATAGCACTCCGCAACCTCCTTGCGTTCTGAGAGCATATCGGCTAGGGTATTTTGGACAATATCGTTAAATTCAACCTTCAGTCCGGTCTGTTTCTCCAGTTCATCAAAGTACATTACCCAGCTTCCTTCTGAAGTGTTCTGCGTTCCGTCAGCTATAATAAACTCTACTGCTTCTAACAATTTCTCATTTAATTCTTGCAGTACCTGAGAATTCATAGCAGAAATATTCGGCACATAGGACGCATAGCGACAATAGGAATAGCCCTCAGCCTCCACCAGCACACCATCGTTTCTGCCCTCTCCGGTAACCAGCAGGCAATGGAACGCACCATTGCCATCGCTTCTCATTAAATCAATATTCTCTGCCAAAAAATCATAATCCCGAAGCGGATGATTCAGGAATGCTTTAAACTCCTGTTCAGACAGCTTGACTGTCTTTTCTATTACGCAATCTCTCAATGAAAAATCCGAGGGTTTATGTTCAAATGATGCTTGTAAATTCATAATATAACGCCTCCTTTTTAGCATAAATTTATAGTTCTTTATCAGATGATACAGCCAATACAAATTGGTGATTTGTTATTTCAGCCGTCCAAATGCATAGAAATGCTGTCGCCAATAGGCTGTATCAATGCTTGTATAACTGATTGGATTCCCGCAGTGGATCATACGGTTGTCACCAACATAAATACCCACATGACTGACTGGTGATGTTGTGGCATAGGTCTTGGTGAAAAAGATTAAATCACCGGGTCGTGCTTCACTTCTGGGAACCACAACACACTGATTGTAGATATCTGATGCAGTAGTTCTGGGAAGAGAATAAACACCGGAATGGGTATATACCCAGCATACAAATCCGGAACAGTCAAAGGAAGTTGACGGACTGGAGCCTCCCCATACATACGGGTATCCGAGATATTTTTCCGCTTCTGTAATTAGTGCCTGATAACTACCATCACCCATTGCATCGCCGGGCGGAAGAAATGTTTCCCCTTCGGGCGAGGCCTTACCATATTTAGCATAGGCATAGATCCTCTGAGCATTGACTTTGTTTTCCTCCGTGATACTTTTACCAAGGGTTTGCTCTAACCTGCCATGAATGATTGCAAGGTCAGTTATGGGAATGGCTACGGTATAGGTTTCCTCTGATTCATTCCCATCTTCATCCGTAACGGTGCGTGTACGTTCTTCGTACTTTACAAAACAATCCGTAAAGCTTTTATAATCGTCAGCGTTCATCCTGAGATTTTCCGCGCCGAAAAACAGATAGTAAAAAATGGCTTTTATACGAAAACTGTCTATGCTGCCTTCCTCCAGCATGGGAGTAATTTCAGACACAGCAGTATCCAGCTCTGTGAAACTTTCCCTCATATCCTCAATGTATTGTTTGTATTCTGTTGGAACTTGTTCTGAAATAGAACCGCCATAGAAAGTCAAATCTATGGCGGTATCGTTATGGTCAGCGGTTGCAGACAACATACTTACAATCATCACAATGACGAGAATAAATGGAGTTAGTATTGCAGCAATCAAAACACCAACTGCTTTCCATGTCCGTTTATCTGTAGCTGCTGCAACTGCTGCTTTTACAGCAAGTGCAATAGTAGCAGGATCAGCCATCTGTTATCACCACCATTTCTGCCCGAACAGACTGCCTTGCATCGGGTCTTGCTCTTGTTGCTCCTGCGCTAATCGAATGGACTTTTCAACCGCCTGATCCAAAAAATCAGCATCAAAACCCGCTGTTTCATATCCTTCGGCAATCGTGTGCAGATAAAAGTCGGAAGGAGCGCCCATCTCACGACCGTCATTCATCACATAAACCATTGCAGAAACGGTCTTACCCTCTAGCTCCACATCCATCATTTCCTTGCGATAAAAGTTAGGGAATCCCTCATAGCGGTCAAGAGCCAGTTCATCCTGCTGCTTGATTTTCCACAAAAGCACAGGCACAGAGCTGCCCTCCAAGGCTTCAATTGTTGCTACTGCACCTCTTCTGCCGCCGCGAAACAGCAGCTCATAATTCTTGATTTCACTTGTGCCCACAATCTCGGCAGTCGGACACCTCATACTCATCTGAGGCAGATTTAAGTTACTGCCATAAGCAATATACAAACAGTTTTTACTCATTTTCATCCTCCTTACAATCTGCATTGCACACTCACATGTGCATAACAAAAGCCGGGGCTTCTTCATTTGCCTCGGCTTCCTCTTGTGGGTTATTCTCTTGTTCAGGAACATCGGCAGTCTGGGATTGACTTGCCTGTTCCAGTTCTTTCTCTTTTTTCTGCCGCATTCGTTCTTTTTGTTTTTCTGCCTGTGCCGGATCACGCCATGCGATACAGCCCTCCAAAGGCTTCAGCAGATGCTCACGTGCAGTTTTGAATTCATCCCCAATCAATCCAAGTCTTAATAACCAAGTCCGAAAGGTATATTTCTCATTGGTAGTCTGTGTTTTGGTTCTGCTGGCACACCTTTGGTTAAGCGCCTGCGCCGAAATTGCCATACAAAGCTGGATATAGGCTTTAATTTTACCGGCATGGGTTGTGCCATTAAACAGGCGAAATTCCACCGTCCCTTTCTGAAACACACTGTGCAGATTCAAACAGTGGTAACGGCTGTCATCATAATGCTGGTTGCTTCGGCTCTCACCGTTATACCAGATACGGCTGACTTGATCCAATGTTTTAGGCTTCCTTTGATTCAATTCATCCAGAAAACGGTTATCTACAGGCTTACACCAGCGGTGCTGTCTGGCAACAGAAACCTCAAGTGCCTTATAAATTAAATCCTCCTTGCTTGCCATAATGTTGGTAATGTTTCGCAAGGTATTGGCATCAAAAGGTGAAGCATCCACATGAACGTGAATACCACAGCTGCTGTTTGAGATAGCTCCATTTTCACGTAGCTTTCGCACAAGCTCCTGTACGCTTTCAATGTCATCCCAATGACAAATAGGGCTGACCATTTCCGTTTTATAATCACTTGAGGCAGACACAATCCCCGAATTAGATTTTTTCTGCGGAGTAATGCTGGCATCACTCATAAACTTCCATGACCTCCCTTGGCTGTCAAGTGCCGAATAGGTATCGTAATAAGTGCCATCGTAATGGCTGGAAGTTCCGAAATATTCCGAAGCGACCTTGGCAGCGGCCTCACGAGTGATGCCTGTCAGTTCAACTTCGATACCGAAGCGTTGGTCTTTCATGTTCAAATTAATTTTCCTCCTTTCTTGGAGAAGTATTGGAAAATCTGCTGTTTCAGTGCTATAATAAACGTGTTATATTCATTTTGGAAAAACCAACCTCTTGGTTCTTGGCGAGACCACCAGCCAAACCCAGTTAAAGGGATAAAGGAGGGATGCGTTATGAGCATAAAACGTTTAATGAAGAGAATTAGATTCACAGGCATAACACTGAATATTGGATTTATTGGACTTAACTTTGCTGGGGGTCTTTCCAAAATGAACATAGCAAAAACCGTGCTGAAATAATAAACAGCACGGTTTTTTATCTTCCACCAGCTTTTCCAAACAGCTTCGCCTTATACTCTGGGGCATTAACCATCAGGTTATATCGCTCATTTCCACATTTATAGAGGCACACACCTCGCTGCGGATATCGGATTAAATTGTACTCACTCTGTTCCAATTGCAGAGTATCAATATAAAACTTGGCATCAATATTTCCGGCATTGAACAGGAATTGATGCGTTGGAATAGAAAACAGAGGCTTTGTATATTCCCGGATACCCTCGATGTTGAAGTCCTCCAGATTCTGTGAGGCGATAATTACTGCCGAGTCCTTTTTACGAACACGCTTAGAAAAGTTACGGACATATTCCACAGCAGTCAGGTTGGTTAAAAAGAGATAAAACTCATCGATGCTGGCTACAGTATTTCCGTGTGTCAAAAGTTCGTTGCTCATAAAGGACAGAATATTAAACAGCAAAGCATTTTTCAAACTCTTGGATGCCTGTAATAATCCCTTTACTCCAAAAGTTATAAAGCTGCTGTCGGTGATATTGGTATGTCCGTCAAAGAACTTTGACTCTGCACCTTTGCAGATGGAATGCAAGCCTAGCAAAATATTCTGCAAAAGCTCTATGGTATAAAGCTGGCGGTGGCTATCATCGTAGGACTTGTACTCTTCTTCAATCAAAGCATAAAGGTCAGAAAGAATGGGATAGTCCGTTGCTTTTAATCGGTCAAAGTTACTGGTGTCGGTAATCCCAAACTTGCTATAAAGCTTCTGCAACATAATCTCAATGGTGTCTATTTCTCTGTCACTGAAATCCTTATAAGTTCTGAAAAAGTCCTTTAGAAATGATATATGCTGACTAAGTTTGCTGCTGATGCGGAATGTCTGTGGTGCCTCGGGATCATTGGGGCTGCCATTTTCATCCCAAGTTTTCGGCTCTAACACATTAATAATGTACTCGCCGGACATCAAATCAATAAAGCAACCGCCTAGATTATTGGTGAGATCCTCGTATTCCATTTCGGGATCTAATGCACACACATTCATACCGGATTCCCTCAAGTTGCAAAGGATGAGCTTTAACAGATAGCTCTTACCCTGACCACTGTTTCCAAGAATAAGGATATTAGCATTGGTTTTATCATCTGCTCTTTTATTGAAATCGACCAGAACATTACTGCCGAATTTATCTCTGCCAACATAAAAACCGTTGCCATCCGTCTTGCCTGAATAATTAAATGGGTAGAGATTTGCTACACTGGAAGCTGGCAGCACCCGCTCGAATTGATCACGAAACACATTGTAGCCGCTGGGCATCACACACTGGAAGCCCTGCTGCTGGCGAAGCATCAACCGATCCACATTGAGCTTGCTGCGGATTAGTTCTGTCAACACCTCCGTCTGCAACAGCTTGAGTTGGTCGAGGTCATAAGCCGATAGTTCCAGATAAACAGCAGCATGCAAAAGCGGTTCACGGTTTCTGTGCATCTGTGCTACGATGGTTGCCACATCTTGTAGATTACTTTCAGCCATGACGGTCTGCTGTAAGTCGTTTGTATTGGACTGATTCATGCGGTTCTTATTTGCCGCATTGCTGATGATTTTCTTTTCCTCTACAGGAGTCACATGACGGGTGTAAATGCGTAAAGTAATGCCATCCTTTTCTCCAAGGTGACGGAGAATTGCCTGCTCTTCTGTAGCAGTCGGGTATTCTCGGAGTGCCCAAACACAGCGGTAAGTGTTACCGCAGATGAAATGGTCAGTATTGAATTTCACTACCGATGGGGCAATCATATCGAGGAACTCTTGGATGCGTACATTTTCCGGCTCCATTCCCATTGTTTCTTTTCTGTTTTTAATCATTCAAAATCACCCATCTTTCTCCGTCAAAATCTTCAAACCTTTCAGTGGTCACGTTCTGTTCAAAGTAAACAGCCAGCAGTCTCTTGATATCCTCGTTCTCAGCTCGCTTTACAGTGAATCCCTGTTCTTTAAGGGACTTTTCAATACGAGAAAGATAAGAAAACACCTCTTTTTCTTTCTCGTTTTTAAGGCGAATTAAGATAAGAAATTCTCTTGCAGTAGCCATCTGCACCTGTATCTGATCAAGGAATACCAAGTCTTTTTCAAGGAGCTTTCGCACCACGGGATTCTGCTCCTGTTCCATGCGTTCACGAAGAAACCGCTTGTTATCCTCAAAGTTTTCTCTGGAATTGAGACACAGCATTTCAATTTCAGCAATCCCTTTCAATACCGTCATAAGGGCATAAATTCTTGCACTGATACTGGCTTCGGAAAGCACAGAGATATTGCTTGGCTTGATAATGAAATACACCAACTCACCCTGCCCATAGGTTTGCAGGCTATAATCTGTGATTGTCTTTGTGCCAATGAGCTGTCTTGTGGATGCTTTCCGCTTATCCATCTGTTTCGTAGATGGATTACAGCTATTTTTTTCTTTTCTGCTCATTCGGTGTACCTCCATTCATAAATTTGCTGTTTCCCAATAAAAAAGGCACAGGCATAACGGATAAAATCCAGAATACTTGTGTCCTCAAAGCGTATCGTTAAAAAGGCATAGACCGCAGTTGCCACAATGGGCGGTACAAATCCGAGCTGAGTAAGCGCTAGTACAGAGAGCAAAGCCCCCACACCAATTACTCCAATATCCCGAAGCTGCCACAACCACAAAGTTGCCTTTGCTCTTAAGTTGTCAGGATAAATATACATAGCTTCCTCCTTTACATTTTTATTTTCATGGAAGAATCACAGGCAAGCTCAAGTTCCATTTCTTTTGGATAGTAAAGCACATTCAAAGTACGTAGGTTTTCATTAAGCGATTTTGCATACTCAGATGCCTGCTCTCTACTTTCAAACTCCATCGGCTTTCCTTCATGCTTGCACCAGCTCTCGGCAGCACCGCATACCGAATTGGCACTACGCACCGCCCAAACTCCATATTTTTTACTCATGACACTTCCTCCTTGTATTTGTTCTTCTGTAATTTTCCGAATAGGAATTTCCATTCTTTTAGCTTCTTGGATTTCTGACTCCATGCCGCTGGATATGCGGTTGCCGCACACCCACAGTTCGTGGCATACAGAAAGTACCTGATGCCCCATCGCCAGTCCGGCAGCTCGTTCCTGCGGATTGCTGTCATCCAAAAACTGAGGATACAAAAGATGCACAGCCATCGGAGTGCATCCTTGCTCCATAGCGTAACGGCAGGCAGCCTTGGCAAATGCCACATTCTTTTCTACATCTCCGGCATAAGGTGATGCGATATATATGAGCTTATTCTCCATCATTTCGCCACCGCCTGTACCACCGTTCTGGTCATATTTATTGCGGTCTGCGCAGCATATACCGTTCCCATAAGGTTGGCTTTGGTTGAGGTATCAAGCCCGAACTGTCCTGCAATACGAGGAATTTCACCAGCTGCAAGCATCAGCCCTAGTCCAAGCAGGGCATGGTCTTTTACTACCATTAGCCCTGCGATAAGAACAGTCGCCTGCAAAAATGCAGTCAGGCACAGCCCAATAACTTGCTTGCACCAAGATACAAAACCGTCAATATACCCACGGGGAACACTGAACATATATAAACTTCCGACTGCGATCTGAATAAGCAGGATGCCGCCGCGTTTAAGATTCGCGAAGAACACTTTAATGACTGCATACCCCATCAGGATGAGAATAAATATCATCATGATAGGGCTAGTAATTGCAGTTAAACCTCCGAACACATTTGATGTCATCGCCTGTTCCAAACCTCCGGCATCCTTCAAAGAAGTAATGATACTACTGGCTACGGTACTAAAATCTGTACCAAGTCCAGTAATGCCTGCAGTAAAGCTGCCCTGTAAGGATACCGACAGCTTATAAAGTTCCACCGGGACAGTAGTAAACAGACCGACTGCCATAAAGCCTTTAATGGCATTGAGCGCAGTATCCTTGATGCTTCCTCGTCCTGATTGGTATTCAATACCGCACTCAAAGCAGGCAACCACAAGGCCTACGCCATACAAAGCCCATGCAAGATACGAGAAGAACAGCACAATGGATTGCACCCATGTCATCTCGAACAGTTCGGCTCCCATATTACCCATTTGCATAAAAAAGTCGCCGAGAAATCCAACGATTTGACCGTAGATCCAATCTACAATCTGACCGAGGACAGTGTCGGCGACAAAATCCCATATAAACATTTTTCTTCAACCCCCTTTTCCGTTAAGTTAGCAAAATCTACTTTTTCAAGTTGTTCACGAACATAGCATGAAAATTACATTCCAAGAACCTGCCAGATATATAAGGGGGCTGTTAAGGTAAACACAAGACAAGCAAATAAAATTGCCGGAGCCGCCCATTCAAATTGACCGTGCTTGCGATAATCAAAATAAGCTGTGCCTAGCTTTGCAAAGAAAAACACCGCAAGTATAAGGTCAATTGCAGGAAACACAACCTTATTAACTACTGTTTTAATCTGCTGGGATGCAGTCGTCCATGTCCCTTCAATCGCTCCGGCAACATCGCCTGTTCCTGCTGCAAAAGCGGTTGTGCTAAACACCATTGTCAGTAACAGCGCGATGCAAAGAAGTATAGTAATTCGTTTCATTTTCATTGATTTTCCACCTTTCATTGATAGACTTGCGAAAAAAAGAGACCGTAAAACTCAAAGCAGAGCCTTACGATCTTTGTTCTTTTTCTGTTGTTATTTAGGGTTTTGCGGAGAAATGTGCCAGTCCGTCCAAAGATTGCCGCTGATGCTTACTGAGTCAGTCAGGTTCATTGACAGCATTCCTGTCGGTGTCCAGCAATCAATCAGCCAAGTGTACGGTGTATAGATTCCATCTGGTATCCATATCGGAGTGAAATGTGTCCTGCGGTTATAGGTGCTGTATTCATTTTTCTTAAACTCGAAGGTTGGACTGTAGCTGCTGCCTGAACGGTCAAGCAACCTCCAAAAACTTTTGTATTGAAATTCAGGAAAATACGTCACTGAATTCTGCGCTCCTGTAACTGCTGAGGATTGATTGGTGCTCACATTTGCAGTTACAGTCTGGTTGATTCCGTATCCGGACTTCATGGTTTTACCGCTTGCTGTTGGATTTTTGTCATCGGGCTTAATGCTCATAGATGCAGAAAGGCTGGCATGATAGCGGTCATAATCAAACTCCCACCAGCCATGATCACACCAATATCCATCATCATCTCCGGTGCTGTGCCATACCCAATAAGCTTTCCACCAAGGCCGCCATACTCCCCAAGAGGAAGAAGTGACCTGCGCATTGCTTGGTACAGATGGTTTTGTATAGCTGTCATTGCGGTCATCCGCTACCGGATTAAGCGGCTCGTTCTGATCCAAATCTACAATCTTAGCGGTAATCACACCTTGACTCGTACTGCCTCCTCCTGATACCGATACCTGAATGGTCATTGTCTGAGGTGTAGATGGTGTCGTCCAACGTACCCATGCAATCTGGCTGTCACCACTTGGATAATAAACATTACTGACACGATAGCTTCTGCCTCCAATATTAAAAGTAACAGTCACTGGGTTGTCCGGATCGCTTTGTCCTCCGCTGACAGTAACAGAAGTGATTACCTCGGTATTGACTCTATATTTATAGTTATCGGTGCTGACTTCTGCTGGCTCTGTCGGCATATCCTTAAAGCGAACCACACCAAGTCCAAGGGATGACTTGATATCTGAATCAGAAGCGGCACTGCTGCGGCTTCCAGACCATGCCGGATAACCTAAATCAGCCACTTCCAAAAACATAGCGAGTGGTAAGTTTTTATGAGAAAGGGATACCATCTTGCTGCGTAATAATCCACCTACTTGCTCATCATATAAAGCGGATTCTGTTGCAGTCATAGCTACCTTAACGCCTTGAAATGTGATATAAGCGATGGGTTCGATAAGCAGCTTATAGTCGCCGCCAACCAAGGTATCAAAGTCCATTCCGGTCATCCCTGCAATGCTGCGTATGACCTGTTCATCAGTAAAATAACTTTTGATTGCCTCAATATTGGCATTGCCGCTACCGGAACTAATAATAGTAGGCAAGGCTTGTGCTGGATTCACATAACTGTATTTGGAACCAGAAGGAGATACTCCACGCCCTCCGGTATAAGATAATTTACTGACCTTGCCAAAATGTAATCGAATATCTGACGGAGACTTATTAGTCAAATCAATCGGTGTTGTAACTACCGCATGGTCACTTGCACGGACTACCGTTACACGTACACCTTCATTACCGGGACTCCATTTATCTGTGCTAGTGCCTTGTCCCATTCCACCACCGCCATTATCTACATTCCCGTCACCAACCGCATAGGCAGTAGTGGAGCATAGTGAGGTGAACAGCAAGGTAAGCACTAACATAACACTACATAATCGTTTCATTTACAGCCTCCTTTCAAAAGAAAAAGCACAGCATTTCGGCTGTGCGATCTCTGTAAAATATTTTGTTGTTAATTCATCTCTCCGATTTTATTTCCGTTTTCATACATATCATCGGCTGTTGTACCTTGCCCTTCACCGACATCATCAATCCAGCCAAATCCCTCAACATAAATCTTTCCATTCTGTGTTTCGCCGCCTTGAGGTTCGTTCTCTTTCTTTTTGGTATCAGCAGCAGGAGTTACATTATCGTGATCTTCAGCTTTTGGAGTACCAGTAACTTTTTCACCATCAGGCTTTTGGGTAGGATCAGTTTTTTGTTTCTCACTTGGCGTTGCTGGTTTAGTAACCTCCGGTTGGATACTTTGTTCCGACTGATCCGTCTGAGCTGGTGATTCATCTATAGTCTCTTCAGTGCTATCGGTGTTTTGCTTCATCACAATGTCTTTTTCACCTGTCGATGTATCTGTATCAATACTTGGATTTACATCGGATACTACCGCAGCGCTTGACGGCAATGTATCCACATCTTCAGGTGCTTTGGCAAATTGTGATCCGATAGCCACAACAAGTACCAGCCCTACGATAGTGCATCCTGCAATGGTAAGAACCTTTTTGGTCTTTTCATTTATTTTCATATAGAAAACCCTCCTTTATGGTGTAGTTAACTTTTGTTAGCTCACACATTACTACATGTTTTTTCACAAGTCCAGACAATTCTTGAAAATAATCAGAATACCTCTGTATACCCTGCCTGAACCTTTAGCTTGATCTTCATCGGTGGCAGCTGTTTACCGCCAAAATGCACCGGAACCTCCAGTAAAATAACTGCATCGGCTTCAAAACGCTGTGCATTTCTTGGAGAGGATGGAGCCAGCGGAGCATTTCGAACCGTTACCTCCAAGCCCGACAGTTTGTATTCCACCACATCACCGGAATACTTAATATGTTTGCCACTTTCTACGGTCGTGCCAAGGGTAGTGTCCATGTGGTCATATACATCTCCTGTATCTACGCTATAAGAAAACGAGGAACCATCCGGCAAATAGCCGCCACTATATCCCTCACGCACACCATGATACACGTTTGCATAGTTGTCGTTGACGGTAATAATAATAGCATCCTGTACGGCTTCTTTTACACCGCTTGCAATAATGTTCAGCCTGAAAAACTCCAAGATACCACACATAATAATGACCAGAGCCAAAGTAATGGCGATAATCAGCGGAAAAGAAGAACCCTTTTTATCTCTGAAACAGTTTATTAGCCTCGTCATTTATGATACACCTCGCTTTTTCCAGTTGCCTGTGCTTTCAGCGTAATAGGAAACGAGCCAAAGTTTCCAAACAAACCGATATTTTCTTGTAGGGTAATGGTGACCGTCACTTCTTCATTCAGCTGAATGTTTCCGGTCTTTGACCAAGAAATATTGGGATTAAGTCCAGTACGCTCTTTAAGAACAGCAGCTCTAAGGCTTGTTTCGCTTCCAACACTTCCTGAAATTTCTGCTTCTCTGCATAGCTCAGTTGCGAAAGTATCAAGCTGATTTTTAGCAATAAATACCGGAAATACCTTAACCGCCAATGCAATGACCAAAACTGCACAGAGTACTAACACGCACACATCAATGTAGCCCTCGCCACGTTTTGATTTTAATAGTTTCAGCACATTCAAATCCTCCTTTCCAAAGACTGTCTGCCTTAAAACATTCCACCCAGCGACTTTAAGATTTCAAAAGCAATAATCGCTAGATAGGTCAGTAAGAAGCAAAGCAGCATGATAAATGAGAACACTCGAATTTTCGGCGGTATCTTTTGTGCCTCACTTTTGAGCTTTTGCAGCTCCAGCTGCTTGAAGTCATGGGCGAGCATTTGAAAATATATAGCACTGTCATCGCCTCGAAGTACACCGATTAACCCTCTTACCACATCAGAAAGCATGGGCGAATTGAGCCTTGCCTCAAATCTGGTCAAGGCGGCTTCATAGCTTGAGGAGCGCATATCCGCTGCCAAAATGTCCAGCTCTCCTGCAAAAGCAGCCCCGGCATTTTTCTTGAAGTTTTCGATTATGGAGAGTACATCACGACTGTTTTTTAATTCCTGTTCTACATTGGCTACAAACCTCGGCAGTTCATTTTCGATTTCATCTCGCTTCACTTTCAGTTTTTCATCTGCTCTTCTGGTTTCCTTAAAATATATCATGACTGCCAAAAACACTACTACGGGTGCCAGCAGCGGAAACACCAAAAGGCAAGGAATAACCCCCAGCAGGATTGCTCCGCATTTGACAAAGGCATACGCTTGATAGACTTCCGGTATCATATTCATGCCTGTTGCCTTGAGGATGTTCTTCATTCGGCTTCTGCGGTATTCATCCATACGGATGTATTTGGAGAGCTTCACTGCCCATGTCATCAAATAGGTTTCGATACTTTTTGCGGCTTTTTTCTCTGCTCTTGTGGTGTTCAGCATTGCCTTAGCAGCGCTAAGATATGGCAGCTTCAGCACATCAGTTAGAATGAAGAATAGTCCAAAAGCCAGGAGAATTCCAAATATAAAAATTAACATCATCATCTGCATCACCTCCTAAACTCAATAGGCTTGGTCAGTTTAATGACGAAAGCGGTTGAGATAAAAATGAGCGCTGCTGTAATCGTCAAAATGATTTGCCCCATTGGAGTATGCATTAAGGTGTCGTACCAGCTCTTGTTTAAGAAATACATCAGTGGAATATTACCCATGACGAAAATTGCCATGATGATAAATTCCTTTCTCGGCTCAAATACCAAATATTCCAGCTCTGCATTGACAATACGCATATCCGATAGCTTGCTGACAATAGGTGTCAGGGTAGTTTTTAAGCTGCGGTCATATTGGCAGTCACACAGAGCATCGCACCATTCATGAAACACCTCATTGTCTATTTTGGTTCTTAGCGCTTTGAGTGCAGCTTCAATATCCGAATTGACCAGCTTGATCCGCATAATAAAATCTTGAAATACATGGTGAACAGGTGGATTCAGGTAGTTGATGTTTTCTTCCACCGCAGTCAGAATATCCTCATTCCTTAAGTATGCGGTTGTGATTATACTAAGGGCAGTTTCCAACTCTGCGGCAATATCCTTTTTAAAGTGGCTTGCGGTAAGCTTCACATACCAAAAGGGAAAGAACATAAACCCCACCGCCATGACCGGAGCTAAAAAGAAATTTCCAAACACAATAGCGATGGAGGCTCCGATGGCAAAGAGCAGCAAGGAACAGGCACATATTAGAGAAAAGCGGCTGCTTCTTCCAGTCATTTTGAGAATTTCCTGTGCCTCTAGGATTTCACGTTTGAGAATATTGGGCTTTTTACGCTTGGTTGCCTCATTGATTTCATCCCTGATGCTTTTGGATTCTCTTGTTAAAAAGCCGAATAGTCCATTAGTAAAATCAATCGGCTTTAGGTTCAGCAAAAGAAAAAAGCCTGTAATCATTCCGACACAGGCGAGTAACTCTATAAAAGTCATACAGAAAGACCTCCTTTCTTTAAGCGGTTAATTGTTTCAATGGGCATGCCATTTTCAAGCAGTCGTTTACACAAGCTTTCTGAAATGTTGTTCACCATACGGTGATTGCCATTGATAACAAATTTGTTGTCCTCCATGCGGTTTTCGGTAATCTCATATTGGAACAAAGGACGGAAGCTGCGGCTGCCATCAGGCAAAATCTCACACTCCATAATCTCCATCATTTTTCTCTGTTTGTTCTCTAGCTGCTTGCAAAATACCACGAGGGGATAGGCTTCTGTCACATAACCCATGAGTGTTTCATCGGACATATCCACTGCTCTTTTACACAGGGATACCATTCTTCGATAGGTCGCTTCACAGGAGTTGGAATGAATGGTAGTAAGCACAGCCACTCCCGTTCTCGCTGCTTCCTGTGCGGCATTAGCTTCTGCACCGCGCATTTCTCCAACAACCAGAATGTCTGGATTAAAACGAAGAGCCACATCAAGCAGCGCGATCTGGTCGATTCTCTGGCGGTCATTTTCGCTGTCACGAGTCAAGGTATGAATAACGGAATTGACTACTTTTCCATCTTTTTCTCTGACGAGTGCCAGCTCTCGGCTGCCGTTTTCAATCGTAAAGATACGCTTGTTATCCGGGATTGTGGTTAAAAGCCAGCCTGCGACAGTTGTTTTTCCGGAACTGGTTGCTCCCGCTACACACACTGAAATACCATAGCGAATACACTCGGATAAAAAGTCCAGCATTTCATCGGTGGCTGTGCCGCCATTTACAAAATCCTCTTTCTTCATGCTTTGCGGATTCACAATACGGATGGAAGCGGCAATACCTACTTCTTCATCCACAATAGGAGATTTTAATACCGCAATACGGATATTCTTAGCCAGCGTTCCGGTGACCAGTGGACTGGCATTATCCAGCACTACTCCTGACACATGGAGCATACGACGTACCACATTGATTGCATGTTCCGGGCTGTCAAAGTGTTCATTCAGCTTCTCGGTTTTGCCGCCAGAATATTGCACTTCAATATCATTCCAACCGTTGACATCTATTTCTTCAATCCCTTTTCCGAAGATGTATTTTGTTAGAAAGGAAAACTCAGCCATTTCGGTGTAAAGGTCATCTACAAGCTGCTGATTTGTCATTCCCTTGACTGCCACCCGGCTGTCCTGCACATATTTGGTGATATACCTTTTGATGTGTTCTTTGACTTCCTCGGTTTTGCCACTCGTCAGCAGGGTACTGTATTTCCCTGATATATGCTCCTGTACATCACGAAGCACAGCGGAAAAATCCTTGCTGTCATCCTCCGCAGAAAAAAACAGATCATGAGTACGTAAAACATCACGTTTTTTATGCTCTGGCTCTTCCAAATTGGTTATAACAACAGCTTCCTTGGATTCTGATATATCCATTTTTTCCTCTGCATGAGCTTTTGAAGCAGAAGTATCTTTTTCCAATACTTTTTCTACAGGTGAAGTTTCACTCTCCAGAAACACACTTTGATTTCGCTTTTTGCCTAGCATCCAAACACCTCCTTTGCAATTTTTTCAATCTCCTTGCGAAAGCCCTTGCTATCTTTTAGGGCAAGATCAGCAAACAGATTTCCTGAGAGTACCTGTGCTGCAAGTTCCTGTGAATGAGGGATTTGAAACACCACATTACCCAGCACCTGTTCCATATGTTCGCTGGCTTCACTTGATTTCACGTTGCTGGCTACCTTATACTGTTTGTCAGCATCCCATTTATGATCTTTCAGCAAGGGGAGCTGGCTGGACAGATAGCTGATGGATTTTAAATCGCAGTTCACCAGACGAAGCACCGCATCTGATTCCATCAACGCTACCGCCGATAAAATGTCGTTGGCAATATAGCTGCCACAATCAATAATAATATAAGGTGCCATATCTCTTAAATGGTCAATCAACTCCGTTGCCTGTGTTGCGTTATGGGCTGGGTAGGTGTATTCATTTTCTCCTTTTCGCATCCCGATGATGGTAAGGTAGCTGATTTTCTTATGGGTATTGCAGTTGTGCTTAATAAGCGAGTCTGTCACATGGGTTGCCGCCAGAATGCTTCCGAGGGATCTATCGCTTTCTAAGTCAGAATCCGGACAGATGCAAGGGAGCATAGGAGCTGTCATGTCGCAAAGCACTAATACCACGTTTTTCTTTTTATCTGCCAGATGCTTCGCCAGCTTTACAGCCACCGTTGTTTTGCCGCAGCCGGGACTGCCCCAAACAGCCAGTACCTGAGCAGAGTTTTCAGCTTCCTGCTCCATCTTATCCGGCTCTGTATTACGGCTGAAAATACCGCCTTTTTTGAAATTCAGCATTTATTCAGCCTCACTTTCTGTGGGTGTATTTGCAGATACAGATGGAACAGTCTGTTTGGTTGATTCCTCGCTTTCCGAAGCTTTCTGTTTTTCTTCTGTTGATTGCTCTGTAGATTCTTCTTCCACAGAGGGATACAGTTTGGTCAGAACTGTCCGCTGTGCCTCAATGAATTTCACGGCATTTTCTTTTGAACCACGGTAAACGAGCGAAATATGCAGATTACCGTCTGCCTCCAGCATCGCAAGGATTTTGCTCTGCTCCGGTGTTACCAAAAGCGTGACGGTAGAAGGCAGCTCCTTTTCCTCAGTATCTTCCTGCTCACCTGTGTTGGCATCATAACCACTGCCTGCAGTGACTGCGATAACCTCCACATACTGTAGCTCCGATGGAATAGCAGTCGTACCTTGTTTCTTGTAATCGGGTGCAATAATGGACACGATGTCGCCGGATACCAGCTTTCCGGAAAGTCCTGTTGCAAAGGATTTCACCGATACAGACATTGCCTGTTTTTCTCCGGTCAGGTTATACAAATAGGCATTTTCAGCGGCAGGCTCATCCGCTATCTTGGAGCTGATAATATAATCGCCGGGAACCATATCCGCAGATGCAAACTTACCAAGAACCGTTTCCGTGTTCTTTACCACATCTTCCGGTAGGTTATAGCCACCTACTTCAACGCTTTGTACCATATCCTTGGTGATTTCATCGCCGATTTTGATATCCTTAGTCACCCGGACAATTTCTGTTTTTTGACTCATGCCCTTGTTAAAAAGCGGTGTGACTGCAAAGCAGATAATGAGGGACAATACAATGCAGATAACACCGATTACAGTTCTATTTTTTAGAAAGCTCATCGCTTAAAATCCTCCTTATTTTCAAATATTAGACTGCTTTTGCGTAGTATTTCTTTTTGTGTCTATGGATCAGGTAAACACCTGTTGCCAAAGGAGCAAGCAGACACACAGCTCCAATGACGGTTTTCTTCTTAATTTTTTTCATATACTTAGTCCTCCAAGTTTGATGAAATATGCGATAGTACAGCCGATTGACAGAAACGGAGCAAGGGGAAAAGATTTCATTATTTCGGCCTTGCGTATTTTTTGTATGCAACAGTATGTGGCGTAAAATCCAAGCATCACGAACAGTCCCCACATTTCTGCAAGCAATCCATAGGGTAATCCAAGCACCACACCGCAGGCTGCCATCAGCTTAATATCGCCGCCACCCATGCCGCCGCAAAACACAGCGGCAAGGAGAAACGGCAAAGCGGTAAAAATGCCAATCAGATTCCAAGATTCAAAAACAAAGAACGAAGTCAGGGCAATCATCACATTTAAAGTGTCCGGTATAGTTCTTGTTCTTAGGTCAATCACAGATACAATCAACAAAAGAGCAAGAAAAAAGACCGCCTGTAAAGCGATCTCATTACCCAGCATAGTTGAACATTTCTTTGATTCGGCGTGTCAAGGTCGGAAGCACTACATCGCCGAACAGCGCATAAAGACCGGCAAGTACCAACGCACCAATAACGACTGCCATCAAAATCTTAATTGCGGTATCCACAAAACCCTCACCGCTTGGATTAGTAACAATGGCTTTTACTTGCATTTCCTTGATTACCATCTTGTTTTTCATGTTGTTTATCATCTTTCTCATTTCACATTACCTCCATAAATTTATATTGGTTGATTCGTTACATACCGCCCATTTGCATAGCAGGCTGTGCTGATTCCGGCTGTTCCTGATGCTCTACAGGAGCTTGGTTCTGCGCGATTGCCTGCTGGTACGCATCCAGCACTGCACTGTGAAGCTGCTCCCTGAATTCCTTTGTCACAGGAAAGCATATTTCTTTATAACCGCTTTCCGTTTTTCTGCTTGGCATGGCAACAAACAAACCATCCCTACCACCCTCAATTACTTTAATGCCTCGAATCGCAAGACACTCATCAACAGTAGCGGATGCGTAGGCTCGTATTCCACCAGCGCTTCCCGATGGATACATAGAACTAATTTTTACATCTACATTTGGCATGATATAATCTCCTTTATCTCAATTTTTTAACGTGCTGAGTTACCATAGTTGAACATTTCTGTAATTCGACGAGTAAGTGTTGGAAGCACCGCATCCCCGAACAGTGCATATAATCCGGCAAGTAACAACGCACCGATAACAACTGCCATTAAAATCTTAATTGCAGTATCCACAAATCCCTCACCACTGCGGCTCTCCAGAGCCAGTTTTACTTGCAGCACTTTCATGCTTAATTGGTACTTTGCCTTGACAAAATACTTTTTCATTGAATATTTCCCTCCTTGATTTTTGTATTTGCATAATAAAAAACAGCCCTCAAAGCTGCATGGTCTGTGTCTGACTTGGAGCTTCAAAGTCAATCTGCTTGAAGCCGAAGCGGTCACAATAATGGAATTCACTGCCATTGCCATCGTATAACTCCACTACATCAGACATGGACAGAGAGTGTCCGGTATAACCGGGCGGATGGGCAGTATTAAACTTTGAATAGATTGCTTCCAGACTGTTGCTTTCTACCTCACCGTCATAGACCACTTGGTAATCCTGCGGATTGGGTTCTCCGAAGTCCTTTTTCATCTGATCGTAACTAATAAACCGCATTAGAATATCCGATTCCGGCTTGAGCTGCCAGATGCGGCAGTTTTTTAACAAGGTAAGTTCATGGGTTTCTTTCTGCCCGTTGGATAGTCGGTCAAACACACCGTCCACCCATTTTACTTCTGAGATATCCTTTTGGCGATTCAGAAAATCCTGCATTTCCTGTGATTCAAACAGCGGATCGACTATCGCCTTGTTACCAGAAACATATCCGGCAGCATTGCCATAATAGACAATTGTATCTTTTTCAATTGTAATTCCTTTCATGGGATAGCCTCCTTTACATCATCTGTATTCCTCCTGATTCTGTTTGCTCCAATCGAAAAGCTTTCATTTCTTTTTCTGAAGGATAGATGAGCTTTTGATTCTGCATCTCCAAAACACAAAAATCGTTGCGGTCACAGATCATAATTCGATGCTGGTAGGGCTTCTGCATTTCTACATAGTCCATCACTTCCTTTTCACTGCAAAGCCAAACACCAGAAGCATAACGGCCATCGGGCAGAAAGCTATAACCGCTGTATTTTGACTCGTGGCTATTTAAGTTTAGTGCTCCCTGTGGTCTAACTTGAGACAGCTGGAGTTTTGCGGAATCCGGAACCAACTCCGGCTTTAAAATACCCAGCACTTCATTGCGCCTTTTCAAAGAAAATTCGCCATTGCTTAAGGATACAAGAAATACTGCACAACCTTTCGGATTGGCATCAACTCCATTTCCACAGAGGCAGAAAAACAATTGATTTCTGCAATTCTGCTGCAGAGCCTCACAATTTATGACTACAACCTTGCCCTTGATGGAGCAGGCAGAACCTGTTTCGGTACAATCCGCTTCCGTATATCGTTGTTTTGCATCCATCGCCTACGCCTCCTTTTTCTGCTGCAATAGGTTAGTAAGATCGGAAATGAGGCTGATTCTAGTATCATCCAGCATAGTCTTAAATGCCGCACGAACATAAGCTTCTACCGCTTCCGGAGATTGGTCACCAACCTCGATAATATCCACCTTCTGTACACAAACTTTACCGTTCGCCATTCCAAGTCTAACGATATCCCCATAATCCATACCTGTAGCTGCACGCATTTCCTTTGGTATCAGCACACGGCCTTTTCCATCCATTAATTTATAAACGGGCTTTCCATTCATCTAAATTCCTCCCTCCATTAAAACCTTGCGGATTGCCGCATGGCTGATTCCCAAATCGTCAAATAGCTCCATTAATGCAGGAGGTACGATAGATATAGGATCTATTCCTCCGATAATAATTGCACCCGTAACACACTGAATATCCAAATCACTGTTTTCAGAAAGCCCTGCGGCTTCCAGTAAACAGTTTGGAATTACAAGCTCATCAAGCTCATGGATATCTGCATTTTTTGTATGATACATATACGTTTCCTCCTATATTCCCATCGTTTGGGTCATTGTTTGTTCTTCTGCTGATTTCAGTTCTGTTACAAAAGATTGAAGTTCATCTTCAGTCAGAGAAATTTTAGCTTTTTCAAGCTGTTTTAGGACATCGGTCACACTTTGATATTCCTCTGTGAGCTTCTGCATTTTCTTGCTGTCGTTATATCCTCCGGCGCATCGCGTGTAACCCTTGAAAATGCAGTCATATTTCTGTGTTTTCATGTTTGGCAGCACAGATAGATACAATCCAACCATTGCTTTATCAGAAGCCCTGATAAATAAATCATCATGTATATTACCGACTGATAGCTCCATAAAACCGTTTGTCTTTTCTGAGATAAGCTCTTTAGCCCATCTCATTTGTTCGATAGAATTCATCTTCTTCCTCTCCTTCATTTTCATAATCAAAAAGGTTCATCTGTCTTGATTCTGCCTGCTGACGCTCTGTTGGATCATAGTTGGTTATAATAACCTCCGGATACTCACAGCCTCCGTCATACCGCTGGGCTAGGTTATTGATACGGGTAAAAGATAAAATATGGAAGTCTTTGTACAACTCCCGGATATATTCACAGTCATTGTAAGAAACCATCCATTTACCTTTGCTGGATGCCAAAGTATCCCGAAGCCGTGCATGATCTTCCTTTCGGAAAACCACAGCGTAGTGACCCTCGGTTTCGTAATACGGCGGATCACAATAAAAAAAGGCATTGTCACGGTCATACTGCCGGATCAATGCCTCAAAATCTTTATTTTCTACCACCGTATTCGCAAGCCTGCGTGATGCTTCCCAAATGATAAAGAATGCTTTACGCACATCGAATGGCTGGCAGGCATAAGAAGTACAGCCGCTTCCGTAGCTGTAGCGGATGAGCTTGAAAAATGCTGCTGCCCTGCGCACATCACTGGTTTTTGCATTCTCCTGCATAATCTCCTTTATGTCCTCAAACTCAGGAGGCGGCAGATTATGCTGTGCAAGCTCCAATTCCTGTTTCAGATACTCGGTGTCGAATTCCTCCTTTTCCATGAATTTGCGGATGACTATAAATTCATCCCTTGAGTTAATAGGCAGAAAACCGAGATGTCTTAAAAACTCCCATGTGCGGTTCTTTACACAATAGAACATGTTGGCAAGGTTGGAGTTAAAATCGTTGTATACCTCCATTGCCTTTGGATCAGGCGGTCTGCCAAACAACACCCAGCCTCCGCCGCCGAAGACTTCAATGTATCTTCCGAAGTCTTTTGGGAACAGCTTATAAATGATTTTTCGGAGGGCTTTTTTACCTCCCACCCAACTGATAAAACTATTGATATTGCATCACCTCCCTTAAAAGCAACAAGCTATTATGTCATTGTCATACCAAAGCCTTGTGACTGTTGGATTTTCAGTTGTTCTTCTGGTTTAATAAAAAATCCATTTCCTGCATCCCAAAAGCTAAGATACAATTCTCCATCGGGAGTATCAATTGGTCGCTGCTCGAAGCCCTCACCCCAACCGTCTGAAAACTGCCCTGTCAGCTCTGAAATAACCTCGTCAAGTTCAGCCTGTGTCAGTTTGCCATACGACTGTACTTCTGTAACACCCCACAGCTTACCATCCCATTCCTCAACTGATGGATTAGTGCTATGTACTTTTTCCTTTAGGGCATCATTATCAAGGTAAACAGCCAAACCACGCTCACCTTCATTTGGGAGCTTCTCTCGTTCAATAGCTGCTAGGATTTCCTCTTGATATTCCACTATTTCATTAGCATCCATATCCTCTGGTTCATATTCGGTATCACCCCATTCGTTTTTACGATAAATCTTTGAAAACAGGGGATTCCAGAGTCGCAGTGTTTGCAGTTCTTGTTTTTCCATTACTATCGTCCTCCTTTTAAAACATTGACTCCATATCGCCTCACCAAAAAGGCATTGACGATAAGTCGTAGTAGCTTATCGTTTATCAGCTCCGGATCACTTAGTTCAGAAACTGAAATGTGAGACTTGCCGGAGTAAAGTTCCTTTGCCATATGAAAGATGGCATATCCATCTAAATCCACACCATGAATACGGATAGCTTCAAAATGAATAAGTTGACTGTCAACACAACTTTTTGTCTTACTCCAAACAAACGCATCTGCAGAGAGTAAAAAAATAGCGGCTGCATATCCGTAGCTTTCTTCTAGCTTCGGAAACAGACCGCTTTTACAGATACTTTGAAATCTCTTTTTATGCTCTGCATTTCTAAAATGCATTTGGTTCACCTCGCTTTCCTCAAGGCTGTTCACAACCTTTATGATTCTTTGCACTCGCAAAGCAAGTGCCTGTAACTCTATTTCTTTGAGGAACAGCCTCAGCAATTCTTCATACCGAATTGGGTTTGGATTCACATATCTTTGCTGGCTTCGGAATGTTCCGCAGGCACGAGGCGTAAAGCCGGGAATAAGCTGCATTTCTATTTCTATCGCAGCGAGAGGTGTATCTCTCATAAATCTTGTAATCACTTTGATCAGTCCTTTCTTTTTCTGCAAATCCGACAACAAAAAAAGAGGCTATGTTTTTCAGTAACGAAGAACATAACCTCTTGATTGTTTTGCCCGATGGCAGATTTATTAAATTGTATTTATGGTTTATATGAAAACAGAGGCATCAAGATTTTTTATCTCAACGCCTCTGGATTTTCTTATTTCATAATATATGATATGCTAATTATCTACCGAGCACACGCTTGAACAAATTTAATTGGTGCATCCACCTGTAAGAGTAACATATGCCCCGCAATCCACAGGATTATCCGGTCGTTTTGTGCTAGAAATTCTTTTTCCAGGTCATGTCTGTGCCAGTTCATCGGTTAAGCCCGATATCTTTATTTGTATATTCATGTTTATATTTTATGGTGTAGCATTTTTGTTTCCGTGCGGTGTTGCCTTAACTATTTCGAGACAACTTAAAATAAGTTCAACAGAACCATCCACACCCAAAATTCCGCTGTCCAACGATAAACTGTAGTTAGTGGCATCGCCCCATTTTTTGTCAGAGTAGTAATGGTAGTGCTGCGCCCTGTCGCGGTCGATGGCGGCTATTGCTTTTTGAGCCTCTTTTTCGGAACAGCTACGGCGTTGCATTATTTGGGCAATGCGCGTCGCCATGTCCGCGTGCACAAATATGCTGACACAGCCGACGTCCTCCAATATTCTGTCCGCGGCTCTACCGATTATTACACAAGGTTCTTTTGCCAACGATTGTATTATATCTATCTGTGCCTGCTGGACTGCCATCTGCAGAGGCTTGTAATTGTCGTTCGAATACCAGTTACCATAGCTGTTCATTACCAGCGAATAGAGCAGACTTTGGGCCGGCTTTTCGTCAAATCGGTCTATAATCTCTGCACAGTAACCTTTTTCATTCGCAATATTTTCAACGATGTCTTTATCATGGCAAGGCACATGCAGTGCCTGCGCGAGCTTTAGACCAATCTCGTGCCCCCCACTTCCGTATTGTCTACTAATTGTAATGACACTATTACTCATTGATCTGCACTCCTTTCATTTTCTTGAATTCACGAATTATGCATATTACAGCAAGAATAAATGCAAGGGCATCCGCTATCGGAAATCCCCACAGAGCACCTTCAATGCCAAAAAAGTGTGGCATGATAAGAATTGCCGGTATTAAGAAAATCATTTGTCTCGAAAGAGAGATTATCATGGCTAAAACCGGCTTGCCGATAGACTGTATAAATATGCCCGACACCAACTGAAATGCATTTGGGATACATAACAGCAACATAATACGGAAACATTTTACTGCAAATTCAGTATACAGCTCATTTTCTTTGCCAAATATCCCAGATATTCTTTCTGGGAACACCTGAAAAGCAATGAAAGCAAATATGCTTATAATTATGCTCAATAATACCACTGTTTTGAATGCTTGCTTTACCCTTTTGTAATTTTTAGCTCCATAATTATAACTGATCAACGGCTGCCCGCCTATGACTATGCCGATAACGATATTTATAAGCACGGCGTTTACTTTCATTACTACACCTATTGCGGCTATCGGTATATCCGGACCATAGACTGATTGCGCACCATATCGCACAAGCACGTTATTCATTACGGCTGTATACACCACTATAGCAGCCTGCGTTATAAAACTAGATGCGCCTATACCTACAACATCGCCAATAATCCTGCCTTCCATCTGGAAGCATTTTCTGTCAAGCTTCACATGCTTCAGCTTGAATATGAAAACCAGCGCTATAATAAATGAGACGGCCTGCCCGATGATTGTGGCAAGTGCCGCTCCCTTAACTCCCCATGGAAGCACAAACACAAATATGTAGTCAAGAATTACATTTAATATCGCGCCAGAGAGCATTGAGACCATTGCCATATGTGGATTCCCGTCTGCTCTGATTATCTGGTTCAACCCCGTATACATGATGACAAAAGGAAAACCGATTATGATGATTTTACCATAATCCAATGCATAGGGGAGAATGCCCTCGGTGGCTCCGAACAGTTTCACCAATGGTTCTACTAAAGAATAACACAGCACAGGCAAGATGATAGCCAGCGCTATGAGCGCTACAATAGTGTTGCCCACGCCTTTTTCCGCATCACGTTGTTTGCCCTGTCCAAGCCTGATGTTAAGAAAAGCGCCGCAGCCGCAGCCCAGCAACATAGCCAGTCCATGTTGGATAATAGTAATTGGAAACACTACATTTGTAGCGCCATTTCCAAGATAGCCAACTGCATTCCCAATAAAAATCTGATCAACAATGTTATATAGTGCTGTTACAATAAGTGAAATAACACTTGGTATGGCGTATTTCACGATAAGGTTTCCGACTGGCTTAACCGCAAGCTCGTTTTCTATATTTGTATCCATAAACACCCTCCTCATTATAGTTGGTCTGCCAACCATTTGTATATTTTATCACCTATTAGTTGGCGTGTCAACTATAAAATCGTGTTTAAATTATTGCCGCTCTACATGTTTGCTTGATTAATTACGAAAAACATGCTATTTTATAGTTGCAGGGTAAACTTTTAGGAGGTATTATTATGGATATGCCGCAAGCAATTTCAGTACTTTATCGAAAAATGATTCTTAACCTTAACATGCGTTTTGAACCACTGAATATATCATGTTCCAAAGCAATGCTCATGTTTAGTCTATATAAGCGAGAGGGACAGACACAAAACGAACTGTGCCAAAGGCTTGATTTAGATAAAAGCTCGGTAGCGAAAGCGCTAGCAAGAATGGAAGACGACGGTCTTGTTACAAAACGTACGAGTGAGAAAGACGCAAGAGCATTTATCGTCATCTTAACTGAAAAGGCGGAACAGCTCATGCCAGACATACTGTGCATTCAAGAAAAATGGATGAACGAACTGACCGAGGAAATGACGGAAATCGAGCGCAGCGCCTTCTGTGGTCTTATGCAGAAGGCCGTTGATAAAGCGACACTTATGTGTAAAGATGATTAAATATCGAAACAAAGGCCAACTTTATATACATAAATTTTTTAGAGTACTCTAATCACATATTTTGTTTATACCTTCAGTGCATTTTAATATTTTCCTGAATTGGATTATAAACATTGTTGCGGTTACAGAAACGGCTATTAAATCTGCAATAGGTTCGGCCATATACACTGCCGTAATTTTGTTTGTAAAAATCATTGGCAAAATATAGATTAACGGAATCAGCAAAATAATTTTTCTGAGTACTGCTAAAAATAGTGAGGTTTTGGCATTTCCAATTGCTATAAAGGTCTGTTGACAGGCAAGCTGTATCCCGAATAGGAGTGATACGGCGAAATAGATATGCATAGCGTCTGCCGTAAACGCAATAAGCTCAGTATCGGGTGTAAAGATGCCTGCAAAAATCTGTGGTATAAGCATGACAAGAAGCCACATCACTGTTGAAAAAGCAAGACAACATTTTAGAAGGGTAAAAAATGCTTCCTTTACACGTTGGATATTCTTAGCTCCAAAATTGTAGCTGATAATCGGCTGTGCGCCCTGTGTAAGCCCAACAAGCGGAAGCAACGAAAACTGCATGACGCTTGTTAGTATTGTCATACCTCCAACAGCTATGTCACCTCCATACTTTAGAAGCGAAGCGTTAAAGCAAATAGAAATTAAACTTTCGGTTGCCTGCATGATGAACGGGGCAAGCCCCAGCGCAATGCAAGGAAGTACCACCTTGCGTTCAAGTCGGAAATTATTCCTTTTCAATTTCAGCACTGTTTCTTTACTACAAAGAAAGCGGATGACCCAAGCCGCCGAAACAGCTTGAGATATAATAGTAGCTAGCGCTGCACCAGCGACTCCCATATGGAAAACAAAGATCAATACGGGATCTAGTATTATATTACATACTGCACCAACCAATACGGAGTACATACCTATCTTTGCAAATCCCTGTGCCGTAATAAAAGCATTTAAGCCCATAGCAAGCTGTACAAATACTGTGCCAAGTACATATATGCTGAGATAGCTCATGGAATATCCGATTGTATTTTCACTTGCACCAAAAAGCATCAAAAGATTTTTACGAAAAATAAAAATGACAATACTTAGAATAATACCAACTCCCAAAAGCATAACAAATGAATTACCAAGAATTTTTTCGGCAGTATCATTGTCACCCTTCCCCATATAAATAGAAGCTCGTGGGGCACTCCCCATGCTTACCAGTGCGGCAAACGCTGAAATCAACAAAATAATTGGCATACAAACGCCGATTCCAGTTAGTGCCAAAGTACCTTCCACCGGAATATGTCCGATAAATATTCGATCAACAAGATTGTACAACATATTGACAAGCTGTGCCGCAATTGCGGGTACGGAAAGCTGGAAAAGTAATTTTCCGATTTTTTCAGTTCCTAAAAAAGTGCTGTCAGATTTCATTTTCTAATACCTCTTTTATTTGTTATTTGCCATATTTGCATTGTCAAAAATCTTGGTTAGCAATGATTCAAACATTTCGACCTCATTAGCATCCATGCCTGCAAAAAGTATCTCTACGAATTCTTTTTGCTTGAGTCTTGCATCGTCAATAATTGGAATTGATTTGTGGGTTAATTGAAGATGGATAATCCTCCTGTCTTCTTTGTCTGAAATTCTTACAAGGAAGCCTTTCTTTATTAGATTTTCAACGGATTTTGAAATATAACTTTTAGCAATCATACGCAATTCAACGATGTCCCTTGCCGTATCAAAATCAGGATTGTTTGCGAGAAACGCAATTATGTCGGCCTCATTTTGAGTTATTTGATACCTCCCACAAATTTCTTCAAACTGCTTTTCATAGAGCCGCTTCATCTGCTGTCCACTCGCCAGTATTTTAGTCGAATTATTCATAATATTGCCCCCTTTTATAATTGGTTTTATATATAACTGTTCTATTGAGAACTATTTTACAAGTGTATAGACCTAATGTCAAGAAATACTTTGGAAAATTCTTCGTGCAACTGCACTTGTGTAACAACCCAAAGCTTAGCATTCCATGCCTCAACCGATGGATTGATGCTATGCACTTTTCCCTTTAGAGCATCATTATCAAGGTAAACAGCCAGACCACGATTACCCTCATCGGAGAGCTTCTCTCGCTCAATAGCAGCTAGGATTTCATCCTTATAACCGACAATTTCGGCTGTATCCATATCCTCAGGTTCGCACTGGGTATCACCCCATTCATTTTTCCTAGAAACCTTAGGGAACAGGGGATTCCCTAAGCAAATAATTTGAAGTTCTTATTTTTCCATTACTATCTTCTCCTTGATGACATTGATTCCATAACTCCTTACTAAAAAGGCATAAACGATAAGTCTCAGCAGCTCATCGTTTATCAGTCTGGATCGCTTAATTCAGAAACTGGAATATGTGATTTGCCGGAGTAAAGCTCCTTTGCCATATGAAAGATGGCATATCCATCTAAATCCACACCATGAATGCGAATAGCATCAAAATGAATAAGTTGGCTATCTACACAATTTTTTGTCTTACTCCAAACAAACGCATCTGCAGAGAGTAAAAAAATAGCGGCTGCATATCCGTAGCTTTCTTCTAGCTTCGGAAACAGACCGCTTTTACAGATACTTTGAAATCTCTTTTTATGCTCTGCATTTCTAAAAAGCATTTGGTTTACCTCGCTTTCTCCGAGATTGTTCGTAGCCTCTATGATCATTTACACTCGCAGAGCAAATGTCTGTAACTCTATCTCTTTGAGGAACAGCTCCAGCAATTCTTCATACCGAATTGGGTTTGGATTCACATATCTTTGCTGGCTTCGGAATGTTCCGCAGGCACAAGGCGTAAAGCCGGGAATAAGTTGCATTTCTATTTCTATAGCAGCGAGAGGTGTATCTCTCATAAATCTTGTAATCACTTTAATCAGTCCTTTCTTTTTCTGCAAATCGAACAATAAAAAAGCGGCTATGTTTTTCAGTAACGAAGAACATAACCTCATGGTTGTTTGCCCGATGGCAGATTTATTAAATTGTATTTGTAGTTAATATGAAAACAGAGGTATCAAGATTTTTCATCTCAATGCCTCTGGACTTTCTTATTTCATAATATATGATATGCTAATTATCTACCGAGCACACGCTTTTACAAATTTAATTGGTACATCCATTCTTTTTGCAGTTTCTTCCATAGTAAGCCCACTATCTAAAAATCGCTTGCATACTATTTTAAGATTTTCGCCAACTTCAATGATATGTTTATCCAAATCGTAAAACCGAACAACCCGTTGTCCCCATCTGTGTTCAAAGACTGAATGGACATAATCAATATTTTCTATTGAGTTTAATTTTTCAATAAAACTGTCAAACTCATCTTCCTCAAAGTAAAGTTCTGCATCGTTTCCGCAAAAATTAATTTCATCTGTTCCTTTATGAATAAACTCTGCCCAGCTTTCTGTTGTTTGTAAGGAAACTCCACCTGTAAGAGTAACATTTGCGCCGAAATCCATAATAGTGCGTAAGCCCAATACTTCTTTATAAAATTCTTTAGCCTTTTCAATATCAGTAACAACCAACATCGGATTCTTAAATTTCATTCTATTACCTCCAAGTATGCAAATTTTCAACACCATTTAGCAAGTGCTATTTCTGTTAGTATTTTTTCTTTAAGTTCCACTTTTTTGTATGTCATCTATATTTTCGCCCTTTTTCGGGGTGAAAAAACGTCATTTTTTTGCCCATTTTTTGCCTAAAATTCAGGCCTAAACCACAACATCTTGTGGTTGTAGTGGCTTATTTATCATTCAAACCACAATGTGTCATCAGAATCACCGTTTCAACGTGGCTTGTGCGGGGAAACATGTCGACCGCGGTTCCTTTGACGGGGCTGTAACCGCGCGCGACAAAAAGCTTCAGGTCGCGTGCAAGGGTCGCAGGGTCACAAGAGACATAAACCACGCGGTCGGGAGCCATTTCGACAACAGTTTCGATCACGTCGGGTGACAGGCCTTTGCGCGGGGGATCAACGACCACAGCGTCTGGGCGGACACCGGACTGGGCCAGCCGTTTTGCCGCATCGCCCGCATCGCCGAGAATAAACTCGGCATTTTTGATGCCGTTTTGCTGGGCGTTAAGGCGCGCGTTTTCGACGGCGGCTTCCACTATTTCGGCCCCATAGACAAATTTTGCGCCGCGCGCGAGACAAAGACTGATTGTGCCTGTGCCGCAGTATAGGTCAAGCACCGTACCTGCGCCGTCGGGGCTAGCATACGTCACTGCGCGGCCATACAGCTTTTCGGCCTGCAAGGGATTAATCTGATAGAAGCTAAGAGGCGAGATACGAAAGCGGAGACCGCACAACTCGTCCTCGATATATTCGCTGCCCCAGAGCGTATGAAATTCACCCGCAAGCACGGTGTTTCCAGGGGTTTTGTTAATACACAGGACGATTCCCGTCAGCTCGGGGCATTTTTCACGCAGAATGGAAACGAGCTCCTCTGTGTGTTCATGCAAGCCGCGCGCGGAAACGATACAGGCAACAGACTGTGGAAAGCGAAGACTGCAGCGCGTAAAGATGTGACGGATTTGCCCCTTGCCCGTCGCCTCGTCATAGACGGAAACGCCGGTGGCATCGATGAAGTCGCGCAGAGCGGCGGCACAGCGGACGGACAGCTCCGTCTGTATCAAGCAGTCGGAAATCGGAACAAGCGCATGACTTCGTTCGCGATAAAAGCCTGTCAGTGCTTTGCCCTCCGCATCCTGTCCAACCGCAAAAATGGCCTTGTTGCGGTAGCGAAGACTTTTTCCCTCGTCTGCGCCTATGATCTCCTTAATGTTAAAATCAAGTCCGCCAACCCTTTGGATAGCGTCGTTGACACGGGAAAGCTTAAATCGGAGTTCCTCACTGTAGTGCATGTGCATCAGGTCACAGCCGCCGCACTTGCCGAAAACCGGACAGAGGGGCGTGACACGGTCAGGAGAGGGCTTGAGCAATTTTGTGCCCTTTCCGTAGACGGCAGAAGCCGTCACTTTGAGGATGAGCAGTTCCCAAACTTCCCCGAGAAGCGCGAAATCAACAAAAACAGCCCGCCCGAGGATGCGGCAGACACCTGCCCCGGTGCTCGAATAGCCCGTAATCTCCGCTGTGTAATGTTGGTTTTTTTGCAGTTCGTCCATTGTGACCTCCGAATTTGGAAATGCCTGTCATAAAAATGCCAGAATAATATATTTATCTGACATTTTATCATGATTCCAGGCGGTTTACACTTTATTTTTTCGCCGAGTATGGTAAAATAGGCACGGTCGGCGGCAAGGTCGCCGTCCGCGCCGACGCGGGTGCCTAGCTTGTCCGTCTTGAAAACAGGCGGTAAAACACGGCCCGTGCAGTGTGCATACAACCGAAAGGACTGTGCTATGAAAGAGATACTGAAAGGCATATTAAGCATAATACTCGTTTTGCTCATCGGCGTTTTAGGCGTCGTTATTTATGGCAATTACGCCAAACATGCTGAGGAGCAGAAGGCTGTGGAACAGGCGCAGGAAACGCCAACGCCGACGCCGACCCCAACGCCGACGCCGACGGGCTTCGTCGAGCCGACAAACGCCGCAAATGTAAAGCTGGCCTTCTGCGGGGATTTGGTTGCTCACACGGGCATCAACGATGAAGCGAAAAACGCGGACGGCAGCTACAACTATACCTCTATCTTCGGCGGAGCCAAAGAGTTCGTGCAGAATGCGGATTACGCTGTCTGCACCATGGAAACGACCTTTCCGGATACGACTGAGTATTCGGGCTACCCCATGTTCAAGTCGCCCGCCGCGTTGGCAACCAGCCTGAAGGCCTTTGGCTTCGACATGATTAACACCGCGTCAAACCATTGTATGGACGGCCTGCAAAACGGCCTGATCCGCACGTTGGACGTGCTTGACCAGACCGGCCTTGACCATGTGGGCACCTACAGGACGCAGGAAGAGCGCGACAAGAATAACGGCATTCTTGTCAAGGACATTAACGGCGTCAGCATCGCCTTTATGAGCTATACTTACGGCACAAATGCCATTCCGGTTACAGGCTTTGAATATGCCGCGAACATTTTCTTCAACGACTATCTGACGACGCTTGAGGATATCGATTACGATAAGCTGGAAACGGACATGGCCGCCGCGCGTGCGCTCGGAACGGACATGATTATCGTCATGATGCACTGGGGAAACGAGTACTACACGGAGCCTGTCGACTACCAGAAGGAACTGGCAGATTTCCTGTTTGAGCAGGGCGCGGACATCGTCGTCGGCGGTCATACCCATGTGCCGGAGCCGATGGAGCTTCGCCGCGTAACAGACCTCGAAGGCAACGAAAAAACTGGTTTTCTTGTCTACAGCCTTGGCAACTTCATCTCTTGCCAAGACGATAAGTATACAGACCTCACCGCAGCATTAAACATTGACATTCAAAAAAATCTTGATACAGGAGAGACCTATCTTCGGAACGTGTCCTACGCGCCGCTGTATATGGTAGACCTTTCGGATGTGAACGTTCAGGCGGATTGGCGCTACAGGCTTTGGAACCTCCAGCAGGCCATCTCGGAATACGATCAGGGCAATACCCTCGGCGTTATTAATGACACGCTTTATACTTCGATGGTTGCAGGTCTTGGCGATGTGCACAACATTTTTGGGGCGGACTTTGACTATTACAACAACGGCGGGGTGGACGTGATCAAGTGGAACGAGGAGAACGCCTAGCCGTCTAGAAAAACAGCGCATACGAAAAATAGGTGATGAGGGCGGACAATCCGCCGTGGAGCAGCTTTCCCAAAGTGTGCGTCGCGGGGTTGAGTCCGCCCTCTCTGATGACGGCGGAGGCCTGCGCATGGACGGAAACGCCCCCCCAGCCGATCAAAAAAGAACAGAGCGCGAGGTTTGCCGCGTTTGCCTGCAGACCGAGCATAGAGCTTGTTCCCGTGCCGATTTCCAAAAAGCCGGTCAGTAGACTACGGGAAAAATGCAGTTCTGTACCGAAAAGGGCCGAGAGCCTGCCCGTGAGTGAGGCAAGGGTGCCCGTTGCGTCGAGCAGGCCGACAAGCACGCTGAAAAACACAACAAAGCCGCAAACAGTGACCATCGCCGTGGTTGCGCGCTTGACGCTCACCGAGAACGCGCCGCTTATGTTCGCATCGGCAACGGTCAGGGCGGTGGACTCTTCAGGTGTGCTGCCCAGCTTGAGCAAAAGACCTGTTGAAAAGGCTGCGAGCATGTGCACCGCGTAGAGAAACAGGCCGATCTTGATGCTCCCGAAAACGGCACTGCCGGCCACGGAAATGATAAAGGCAGGGCCGGAATTATTACAAAAGCCGAGAAGCCGCTCGGCTTCTTTTTTTTGCAGAGTCCCCTTGGCGTACATTTCGGAGACAGAGATCGCACCGAGCGGGTAGCCCCCTGCAAGTCCCAGAAAAAGAGCCGCCGTTCCGGCGCCAGAAACACCAAACAGCCGTTTTGTAACAGGGGAGCAGAACTTTGAGAGTCTGCTGGGAAGCCCGAGCTCAACAAAGACATTCCCAATTACCGCGAAGGGGAAAAGAGAGGGAATAATGATTCCTGAGCACAGCAGGAGCCCCGCCCTTGCACCGCCCGCCGAGGCGGCGGGACAGAAGACAAGCCCAATAAAAGCACAAAGCGATAAGAAAACCGCGAGTATAAACGAAAGCTTTCCCAAAGTATGAACACCACCTTTTTGTCCTATTAATCATATGTAAGCGGCGGGCGCCATTTTCACTTTTTTAAGTCGCTGCTAAAAGTGCGGCGACACGCATAAACTTATTTGAGGTGGTGAGTCAGTTGAAAAATGCTGCGCGCAAACGGCCCGTCACAGAGATTTTCGACCTGCCCGCGGAACTGATTCCGGGGGCGCCGAAGCTGACGCTTGAGGGCGGAAGTGAGGTGCTCGTTGAAAATCACGGAGGACTGAAGAGCTATTCTCCCGACTGTATCGAGGTTAAGGGCGGAAATATGCTGCTTCAGATACGGGGAGAGGATCTGGAACTGGCTGCGATGACCAAAACGGAAATTGTAATCCGCGGAATCATCGTCGCGGTTGAGCTTTGCTGAGGGAGGATGCCTTTTGGAAAGATTGTCGGATGAAGCCAGAGGCTATGCGGTTATCAGAGCCGTGGGGGTAGAACCTACAAGGCTGATAGATCGCTGCGCCGCCGAGGGAATAGACTTCTGGGGCGTATATCCCGAGGATGATTTTACGTTTATATTCAAAACACGACTGCGGTATGCAGATGCGATTATGGGCTTCGCAGAAAAATGCTGCTGTGAAACGGAGATACTGGAAAGACGCGGTCTCCCCATTGAGGGGAAAAAGCTGCGCCGCCGCCAAGTGCTTTGGCTACTGCCGCTCATACTGCTCTCCCTGCTCGTAGCCTCGTCCTTTTTTGTCTGGAAAATCGAGATTACCGGCAACGAACAGGTGAGTGAAATCGAAATCTTGAATGCGTTGGAGGACAGTGGCGTTGCAATTGGCAGCTACTGGCCGAATTTTACGAGTGACAACATCCGGAGCTGCGTGTTGGTGAAGATTCCGGAACTCAAATGGATCAGCGTCAGCGTGTTTGGCAGCAGGGTTTATGTGGAGGTGCGCGAGCGCACGGATATTCCGGATATCTATGATGAAACGGAGCCTATCAAGCTCGTCGCGGTGGAACCTGGAATTATCGAGAGCGTCAGTGTTCTGCGCGGCTATTCCCTTTTTAAAAAGGGACAGACGGCGGCCGAGAACGACACACTGGTCACCGGAGCAGTTCCCAGCACCTTTGGCGAGACAGAGATTTTGCACGCGCAAGGCAGCGTTTTCGCGCGAACCTGGTACGAGATCAGCGCCGTTATGCCGCTCAATTATGAGAAGAAGATCTTTACCGGTGAAAAAAAGAGCCGATTCGCGCTGATCGTCGGAGAGGAACGTATAAATTTTTACGCGAAGAGTAGAATTTTCGATAAGGATTGTGATAATATCATTAATGAGCGCAGACTTGGAATTAAAGGCTTTTTTGAGCTCCCAATTATTTGGGTTAAAGAGACGGCAGAGCCTTATGAACTGAGCAGCGGCACCATCTCCGAGCAAGAGGCAAAAACCCAATTGGAAGCGTTTGTCAATACGGAGCTCAAAACCCGAATCGGGAAGGACGGCGAAGTTAAAAGCGCCGAATACAGCTTCAGCGTAGTCAACGGATACGCCGTTGGGACGCTTCGGGCCGAGTGTGTACAGAATATTGCCGCGGAGAAGGATATGTCCGCGGACGAAATAAGCGCAGCGAAAAGTACCGGAAAGGACAGCAGTACCAGATGATAGAGAGAATCATGCCCGTTGATCGGATGGAGCAGATTATCAGCGTTTTCGGCTCCTTTGACAGAAATATGCATATCGTCGAAACGGAGCTTGCCGTCAAGGTTGTTGACAGGGAAGCAGAACTGCACATTACAGGCGAGGCGGAAAACGTGATGCTTGCGGAAAAAGCGATTATAGGGCTGCTTTCGCTTGCTGCAAGGGGCGAAAATATCGATGAGCAGAATGTGCGCTATATCATCAAGCTTGTGCGCGAGGGCGCAGAAAGCAAAATTGATAAAATAGCGGGCGACGTCATTTGCATTACGAGCAAGGGCAAGCCCGTCAAAGCCAAAACCATCGGACAGAAGGACTATGTCGATGCCATCGCCAAAAACACAATCACGCTCGGCATCGGACCGGCGGGTACGGGCAAGACCTATCTGGCTGTCGCTGCCGCCGTCGCATCCTTCCGGAACAAGGAAGTCAACCGTATTATCCTGACACGGCCCGCCGTTGAGGCGGGGGAGCGGCTCGGCTTTTTGCCTGGGGACCTTCAAAGCAAGGTGGACCCCTATCTTCGTCCGCTCTATGATGCGCTTTTTGATATGCTCGGCGCGGAAACTTATAATAAATATCTGGAGCGCGGAAACATCGAGGTTGCGCCCTTGGCCTATATGCGTGGGCGTACGCTTGACGACAGCTTCATCATTCTTGACGAGGCACAAAATACAACGCCGGAGCAAATGAAGATGTTTTTGACGCGTATCGGTTTCGGTTCAAAGGTCGTCATTACAGGCGATATCACGCAGATTGACCTGCCGGGGGATAAACCCAGCGGACTCAAGGAAGCCATGAAGGTGCTGCAGGACATTGAGGACATCAAAATTTGCAGACTCTCCGGCGCGGACGTCGTGCGCCATGTGTTGGTTCAGCGCATTGTCGAAGCCTATGAGGCGCATGACAAGCGGCGTGCGCAGTCGGGGCCCAACCCTGCAATGTTAAAAGACAATTCACACAGAACTTATAAAAAGAAAGTATAGTGATTCGAATGAGCCACAAAATTTACCTGACTCGTGAAAAGCGTGGTCTGGGACAATCCTCGGCCAAAAAACTGATTGAAAAGGCGGTTAAAGCGGCGCTTTCCGCCGAGAAAATTGCGCAGCCCTGCGAGGTCAGCGTCCTGCTGACGGACGATGCGGGCATACGTGCGTTAAACTTGCAGTTTCGGAATATTGATAGCGCGACGGACGTGCTGTCCTTTCCGGCAAACACATTTAAACCGGGCGGCTTTGACCCTGTTAATGCGGAAATCAATCCCGAATCGGGTAGGCTTGTGCTCGGCGACATGGCACTCTCGCTGGAGCGTGCCGAGGCGCAGGGGGCTGAATTCGGCCACGGCAGTGACCGAGAAATTCAATATCTCACGGTACACAGCGTTTTGCACCTGCTCGGCTATGATCATCTCGACGAGGGCGACATGAAAAAACAGATGCGGCTGCGCGAGAAAGAAATCATGGGAATTATAGAGGGCGAAAAAGAGCAATGAAGAGCTTTGCTTATGCCATACATGGCATGCTGGACACGGTGCGGACAGAGCGTAATATGCGTATCCACCTGTGCTTTGCTTTTTATGTCATTATAGCCGGAATTGTGACGCAACTATCAGCTCTCGAGTGGATTGCCGTGCTTATTTGCATCGGGCTGGTTACGGCGCTCGAGTGCATCAACACCGCGCTTGAAAGCCTGTGCGATACCGTTTGTCCCGAACGGTCGGAGGGTATCCGAAAGGCGAAGGATGCCTCGGCCGCTGCTGTGCTTTGCACAGCAATAGTTGCTGCGATTGTGGGCGGGTTCATTTTCTTCCGTACGGAGAAAATTGCCCTTGCCGTAAATTTTTTGAATTCCCACACGGCCGCCGCGCTGGTCATCCTATTTACACTGATTCCCTTGGGCTTTTTTGTCAGGGGCAGAAAGAGAGAACACAAATGAACGCAAAAGAAAAAACAAGTTCCGCAATGATCACGATTGTGGGCCGCCCGAATGTCGGCAAGTCCACGCTGACCAATACGCTTGTCGGAGAAAAAATAGCCATCGTATCCAATAAACCTCAGACCACAAGAAATCGGATCTGCGCCATTATTAACCGCGGCGACACGCAGCTTGTGTTGTTGGACACGCCGGGCTTTCATAGGGCGCGTACGAAGCTTGGCGATTATATGGTGAAAGTTGTCAACGACAGTGTTGCGGGTGTGGACGCGATTGTCCTGATGGCGGAACCAATCCCCTCCGCAGGACCGCAGGAGCGGGAGCTCATCGAAAGAATCAAACAGAGCAAGTGTCCCGCTGTTCTTGTCATCAATAAAATCGACACCGTGCCGAAGGAGCAGCTGCTTGCCGTTATCGCCGAATATGCAAAGCTTTATGAGTTTGACGCGATTCTGCCGATCAGCGCAAAAAACCGCGACGGCACGGAGGAACTCATGCACACCCTGGAAAAATACGCAAAACCGGGGCCTAAGCTCTTTCCTGAGGACATGGTGACCGATCAGCCCGAAAAGCAGGTTTGCGCCGAGATTGTGCGCGAAAAGCTCCTCTATTGCCTCGAGAAGGAAATCCCGCACGGCACAGCCGTCGTCGTTACAAAATTTTCCGAGCGTGAGGATACGGAAATAATTGATTTGGATGTCACAATCTACTGTGAAAAGGACAGCCATAAGGGCATTATTATCGGCAAAAACGGTGAGATGCTCAAGAAAATTGGCGGTCTGGCTCGCACGGATATCGAGAAATTCATGGGGACAAAGGTCTATTTGCAGACCTGGGTCAAGGTCAAGGATAACTGGCGTGACAGCGACAATTTGCTCCGGAATTTTGGTTACAGGGACATGTAGATTTATCAAAAATTGAAAATGCACGCAGATATTTCCGAAAAATCACTTAAATATCCTTCATCATCGCGGGACATACTAAGCTCGGCGAGGTGAAGTCTTTATGAAAGACTCCGGTCTTTGGGGGATGTTTTGTGAAACGGGTGAACCGTACTGTTATCTCATTTACAGGTCGGCACTGAAAGAGAAAAAGAATAAGCCCGAGATTCCTCCGAGGGACACTCTCGCTTTTAGCGGATCGGGTGAAAAACCCCGTATTCGTTTTTGAGGAAGGCCGCGTCGGCCCGTGATGAACTCTGCAGGCATCGCATAACTGTTTTGCAAAGCGGACGTTCGATATCGTTTTTCTAACCCTATTGGGACTATGAAAAAATGAAAACAAAATCACGGGTCGGTGCGGCTGAGGTTTACATAATATGTACAAGACGACGAGAGCCCTTGTGCTCAGAGAAACTAAATATAAGGAAGCGGACAAGATTCTCACCGTTCTCACCGAGGACGAGGGGAAGATGACCGTTTCTGCCAGGGGCGTGATGCGCAGGGGCAGCAAGATTGCCGCTGCGTGTCAGCTTTTGACTTTATCGGAGATGACGCTGTTTGAAAACCGCGGCAAATGGTCTGTGGATGAGGCACTGACACTGGAGCAATTCCTTGGCCTTCGCACTGATCTTGCGCTGCTGGCGCTGGGAACCTATTTTGCGGAGCTGCTCGAGGCGGTGTCTGATGAGGACAGTCCAAACCCCGAGGTTCTGCGACTGGGACTCAATAGCCTCTATGCGCTGAGCAGCGGCCTTTACCCGCCGGAGCATATCAAAGCCGTTTTTGAGCTGCGGCTTATGTGCCTGTCCGGCTACGAGCCATCGCTCGAGGCCTGTCCCGTCTGCGGCAAGGAGAACATGGAAGCGCCGGTTTTCAGTACCGTCGGGGGCACCATCCTCTGCGGCAAATGCAGAAGCGGTGACTACGGCGAGACTTTTCAGCTCTGCGGCGCCTCCCTTTCCGCAATGCGCCATATCCTAAGTGCGGAGAGCCGGAAGATTTTTTCGTTTACGCTTTCGGAGACCGCTGCAAAAAGGCTCTATGCAGTCAGTGAAGCCTATGTGCAGGCCCAGCTTGAACGGCGATTTTCGGCCCTCGACTACTGGAAAAGCGTCAAATAGACGCGTAAACTTCAAACTTTTACCCACACTACGGAGAAATATATGACGGAACTTTACGAAAAATCGGTCCGGACACTGGAACTGCCGGCCGTACTTGATTTGCTTTCACACGAAGCGGTCAGCGTGCCCGGCAAGGAAAAGTCACTGAGCCTGCGTCCCGCCGACAGCGCCTATGAAATTAAGCGCAGGCTCGGGGAAACGACTGCCGCCAAGACCATGATGGTCCTCAAGGGCAGTCCTTCCTTTTCGGGTGTGCGTGATGTACGCTCGTCGCTGTCCCGTGCAAGTATCGGCGGCACACTGAACACGCGTGAGTTGCTCGACATTGCGGGCGTCCTCCAGGCTGCTCGAACGGTGAGAGCTTATGCCGGGGGCGAAAGCAGTGGCAGAAGCGATCTGGACTTTTTATTTTCCTCCCTGATGGCAAACAAATATCTGGAAGATCACATCACGAGCTGCATCATCGGCGAGGAGGAAATCGCTGACGGCGCAAGCCCCGAGCTTGCGACAATTCGAAGACTCATGCGGGCGGCGGCAGCCCGCGTTCGCGAGGCCCTGCAAAAGATTATTGCGTCGCCTGCCTATGCCAAAGCCTTGCAGGAGCCGATCATCACAACGCGCTCTGACCGCTATGTCGTGCCTGTCAAGGCCGACCACAAGGGCAGCATCCCCGGTCTTGTTCACGATATTTCCGCCAGCGGTGCTACGCTCTTTGTCGAGCCTATGGCGGCAGTGAAGGCCAATAATGAGCTACGTGAGCTCAATGCCAAAGAAAAAATTGAAATTGAGCGCATTCTGATGGAACTATCCGCCGAGTGCGGCACGCATTCGGAAGATATCATCCGCGACTTCAATGTCCTCGTCGAGCTTGACTGCATCTTTGCCCGAGCCAAGCTGAGCTATAAGCTCGACTGCCAGGAGCCTGTCATCTCGGACCGCCGTGTGATCCTGCGCAAGGCGCGGCATCCGTTGCTCCCAAAAGAAACGGCTGTGCCCGTCACGATCGAACTGGGCGGTGAGTTTGACACGCTGGTCATAACAGGACCGAATACCGGCGGCAAAACCGTATCCCTCAAAACATTGGGCCTGCTGTGTGTTATGGCGGCCTGCGGTCTGCACATCCCGGCGGCGGACGGCAGTGCGGTGCCGGTTTTTAACGCGATACTCGCAGATATCGGTGACGAGCAGAGCATCGAGCAGTCGCTATCGACATTTTCTTCTCACATGACGAATATAGTTGGTATACTGGGGCAGTGTGATGGTAAGAGCCTTCTGCTTTTTGACGAGCTTGGCGCCGGCACGGACCCTGTCGAGGGTGCGGCGCTGGCGGTCGCTGTCATTGAGGACGCGAGAAGCAGAGGTGCCATCATCGCCGCAACCACCCACTATGCAGAGCTTAAAGTCTACGCAACCACGACCGAGGGCGTGCAAAATGCCTCCTGCGAATTCGACGTGGAATCCCTGCGTCCGACCTATCGACTGCTCATCGGCATCCCGGGAAAATCGAACGCCTTCGCCATCAGCGAACGCTTGGGTCTGCCGAGACGTGTAATTGACGATGCGCGGGGCAGAATAACACAGGGCAGCGCGAGCTTTGAGGAGACAATCGAAAAGCTGGAGCAGCAGAGACACTTTCTCGAAAAAGACAGGGACGAGGCAGAAAAGAAACTGCGCGCAGCTGAAGAAAGCGCGAAAAAGGCCGAAATGCTGCGCCGGGAGCTGTCTGTACGGTTGGAAAAAGCGGACGAAAAAGCACGTCGGGAAGCGGAGCGAATCCTGGAAGACGCACGGCGAACGGCCGAACGCACCTATGAAGAACTCGACCAGACGCGCAAACGCCAGAGCAAGGAGTATGACCACATCCGGGAGAACGAGGCTCGAGCAGAGTTGCGCCGCAGTTTGAACGAAGCCAATGAGCGCTTGGCAGACCGGCGACAGGAAAACCGCGAACAGAAAAAGTCCTCCCGTCCCGTCAAGGCGGGGGATACGGTCGAGATTCTTTCTATGGGTATTAAAGCAAGCGTTCTATCAGTCTCGGAGGACAGGCAGCTCACGCTCCAAGCGGGTATTATTAAGACAACAGCGCGTGAAGAGGAAGTATACCTGCTTGAAGAGCAGGCGGCGTCCGATAAACAGTCATTTTCCGCAAAAAGTGCCGTTGCTTTACGGACAATGTCAACAAGTCCGGAACTTGATTTGCGGGGGATGATGACAGACGAGGCCATTCCTGTGTTGGAGCGCTATATCGACAGCGCTCTGATGGCAAAGCTCGAAAATGTCACAATTATACATGGCAAAGGCACAGGTGCGATGCGTGCGGCGGTTCATCAGAGCCTAAAAACCAACAGAGCGGTCAAGTCTTTCCGGCTGGGACGCTATGGAGAGGGCGAAACGGGCGTTACCATTGTGGAACTAAGGTAAAAGATTCGTATATAAAATATTTAAGCTGTGCAACATTACAAAATAAGTAAAAGCGATTGACGTAATGATATTACTTTGATAAAATGACTTAAGAAAACATGGAGATTGCCATTTTGTCATAACATAAGGAGTGACGATAATGCTTACAAGAGAAGTAACTATCAATAACCAGGTCGGTTTGCATGCCAGACCCGCAACTTTTTTCATTCAGAAGGCAAATGAGTTCAAAAGCAGTATTTGGATCGAGAAGGATGACCGCAAGGTCAACGCAAAGAGCCTTTTGGGGGTACTGTCTCTCGGCATTGTTAAGGGCACTTCCGTTAACCTCGTTGCAGACGGAAGCGATGAGAAAGAAGCGCTCAACACCTTGGCTGCGCTCATAGCATCTGACTTCACAGAGTGATAAATACCGATAATCGGGGCGTGCTTGGGCACGCCCCGTTTTTTGTTTTTGTGGGTGTTGGCTCAGCGCCGCTATAAAGCGCTTGACTGGACGCCTTTTTGTGCCATAATATGTAACAATAGGCGCAATGCGCTTTTATTCATGTCTTAATGGTCGTATTGCCGCAGCGCCGATGACTTTTGAAGTCGGATGGCGCTGATGCGCGAAACGGAGGTGATTTTGTGCTCATAGACCAACTGAGGGAAAAGGCAAACCGCCTGCCGCTGCTGCCCGGCGTTTATCTGATGCTGGACGAGAAAAATGAAGTCATCTACGTCGGCAAGGCGAAGGCGCTGAAAAACAGGGTTACCAGCTATTTCCGCGGCGAACATGAGCCGAAAACCGCCGCGATGGTTGAAAAGGTGCGTGACTTCAATGTAATTGTTGCCGCCTCCGAGTTTGAGGCGCTGGTTCTTGAAAATTCGCTCATCAAACGGCACCAGCCGCACTACAATATCCTCCTGCGTGATGACAAGGCCTATCCGTTCATCCGTTTGGACGTAAAAAGTGACTGTCCGCGCTTCACGATTGTGAACAAAGTTGCGGAGGATGGGGCAAAATACTTTGGGCCCTTTGGCGGTCGAGGTCTTTCAAAGGATATTATCGAGACCGTAAGCAAGGCGCTTCTTTTACCCACCTGCGGCAAGAAATTCCCCCGTGACTTCGGAAAAAGTCGGCCCTGTTTGAACTTCCACATGGGTACTTGCCCCGGGTATTGTGCGGGAAAATCGAGTATTGAGGACTATCAGGCGCGCATCCGCGATGCGGAGATGATTTTAGGCGGAAAGTCCGCAGAGCTCAAAACCGCACTTGAGCAGGATATGATGAAAGCCTCGGACGAACTCCGTTTTGAGCAAGCTGCCCAGCTTCGGGATAGGCTGCGGGCTCTTGAGGGACTTTCAAACCGCCAGGCTGTTATCGGCGCCGTCGGCGCAGATACGGATGCCGTCGGCTTTTTCCGCGGTGCCAAATCCTGTTTCTCGGTGCTGCACTATTCTGGAGAAAATCTCTCCGGCAAGGATTTTGAGCTCATGGACGAACCGCTGGAAGGTGATTCCGAAGCGGTTTCCGAGCTGATACGCCAGTATTATGCCATCCGCGGCGCCTGGCCAAAAAGGCTGCTTTTGCCCTTCGAGCCGGAGGACCTGGGCGAGATCGAACAAATGCTTACCGAGGCTTCGGGCCGCAGGGTCTATATTGAAGTGCCCCAGCGAGGCGAAAAACGATTTTTGGTAGACAAAGCCATGCTCAACGCTAAGGAGGAGTGCCTGCGATTTACAACGGCCGTCCAGCGGCGGCTGAAGACACTTGAGTGGCTTCAGGATACGCTGAAGCTCGAGGTTCTCCCCAAGCGCATAGAGGCTTTCGACATTTCAAATACGGGTAATTTTGGCATAGTCGCCTCGATGACGGTGTTTGAAAACGGCAAACCGCTCAAGCGCGACTATCGAAAATTTAAAATTAAGGAACTACATGCGCAGGACGATTTTGGCAGTATGCGGGAGGTGCTTACGCGCCGCTTCGGACGATACCTTGACGGCGACGCTGCATTCACAGAACTGCCGGATCTGCTTTTGATCGACGGAGGCGCTGTCCACGCCTCCATTGCCCAGCAGGTGCTTGAAAGCATGGCGCTTAAGCTGCCTGTGCTCGGTATGGTAAAGGACGATCGCCACCGCACACGTGCGCTTATCTACCCAAGCGGCGAAGAGGTTGGCTTGACAGGCAATCCTGCCGTATTCGCTCTGATCGGCACCATTCAGGAGGAAACGCACCGATTTGCCATCGAATATCACCGCAGCTTGCGCAGTGCGACAATCGGCTCGAAGCTGGAGGAAATCAAAGGCGTCGGCGAGGCCAGACGAAACGAACTGCTCAAGCAGTTTAAGACTATTAAAGCTATCAAGGGCGCAAGCCTTGAGGAGCTGAGTGCCGTTGTGCCAAAAAATACGGCAAAAGCAGTTTATGACTATTTTCACGACGCGGCCTCGGCGCAAAGCGCCGAGGAAGAAACGGACGCCGGAAACACGGAGGATGAGGCATGAGAGTCATTACAGGATCGGCTCGGGGCAGGAAGCTCAACGAACCGAAAAATATGGATATACGCCCGACTACGGACAAAGTGAAGGAATCTATCTTTAATATTGTCCAGTTTGATATTGAAGGCAGGCGTGTGCTCGATCTCTTTGCAGGGACAGGACAGCTCGGCATTGAAGCGCTCAGCCGCGGGGCAAAGAGCGCAAGCTTCGTCGACGAGTCAAACGAAGCGATTAGAATAATCAGAACCAATCTCGAACACTGCCAGCTGACGGGGGAGGTTGTTCGCGAGGATGCTCTTGCCTTTTTGGGCCGTTGTGGGAAATATGATCTCATTTTTCTCGATCCTCCGTACAAAAGCGGGCTGATGGAGGCTGTTTTGCGCAAAATTATTCAGTTTGACATCTTGTCAGAAGGTGGTATAATTATTTGCGAGACGAACAACGAGACGGTGCTTCCGTCTTTGAGTGAGCCGTATTATATTGGTCGCGACTATAAATACGGCAAAGTGAAGCTCACAGTCTGCGGCAAGAAGGCTTAGGCCTGCCCCGGCGAAAGGAATGGATGATTTTCGATGATTACCGCAATCTACCCAGGAACCTTTGATCCCATCACGCTTGGACATATGGATATCATCAGGCGGGCGGCCGGGATTTTCGACAGGCTGGTGGTCAGCGTCGTTATGAACATCGAAAAAACACCGCTTTTCGATATTGATGAGCGTGTCGAGCTCATCCGGAGGGCTGTGGCCGAGTTTCCGAATGTCGAAGTCACTTCCTCCATTGAACTTCTCGCGGATTTTGCAAGGCAATATGAAAACCCGGTTATAATCAAAGGCCTGCGCAACCATATCGACTACGAGTATGAGACAACTATGGCCGTTTTTAACAAAAAGCTGAACCCTCGTCTGGAGACCTTTTTCATCACGGCCAAGCTCGAATATACCTATGTAAGTTCCACGGCCGTGAGGCAGCTTGCGGCATACGGCGCAGATCTTTCAGATTATGTTCCGAAAATAGTGTCGGATGAAATCGATAAAAAAATCCAGAGCGGGAGGTAAAGATATGGATAACGAAATGGAAAACGAAGTAACAGAATTACTGGAAGTCCTATATAACACGGTCGCCGACGCATGGAGCGTTCCGCTGGGCAAAGACAAGTGCATGATAAATCGCGAAAGCGTTTTGAGCTTGCTTGACGAAATTAAAGCACAGCTGCCGATCGAACTTGCGGAGGCCAAGCGTCTGCTTGCCGCTCGCGAGGAATTTGTCTCCAACGCCAAGCGCGAAGCTGAAGCAATCCGCAAGGCCGCTGAGGAACAGGCTAGGCGTCTCATAGAAGAACAGGAGATTACACGTATCGCAAGAGCCCACGCAAATGAGATCATCACAAACTCCGAAGCCAAGTCCAGAGAACTCGTCAGGGCTGCTAATGAGTATGTCGACGATGCACTCAGACGCACCGAGGAAGCCGTAACGGCGGCGCTCACAGAGGTTCGTCAGTCTCGTTCGCGCTTCCGGAATCTGGCCGTTACACGCCCCACATCCCAGCAGCAGAATGCTGCCTCTGCGGAAAGCGAAGAGCTCGTCGAAGAGTAATGCATACATAATATAAAAATAAAGCACCCGAAAAATATTTTTTATTCGGGTGCTTTTTCTATATCTTGGGTTCAAAAATTATGTAAACAATTTAATTATACAAGTTGTGGTGTCTGCCGCACTAAAAGTAGAGAAAATGCTTGAAATTGCAGGGAAATTCGACAGTTTTTGCTCTTGCAATTTCTTTTTTCAACGTTTATAATGAGGACACTTGCGTGGGGCAAAGTGGGGTAAAGTGTCTTTTGAACCCACAAACACACTGATAAATGGGCGAAATCCCGGCTTGAATTTTAATGAGGAGGGAACGGGCGTGACAGGTGAATATCAGCACACTTTGGACTCAAAGGGGCGCTTATCCATTCCGGCACGACTGCGTGATGAACTCGGCAACATCTTTTTTGTTACCCTGTCAATGGACAAATGTCTCTCCGCATATTCTGCCGAAAGCTGGGAGATTTTCATGGAAAAGGTCAATGCCATGCCCTATGTTAAGCAGAGAAAAATGCGGCCGCTTTTTGCCTACGCTGCAAAATGCGAGATCGATGCACAGGGCAGAATACTGATTCCGCAGAACCTCCGAGACTTCGCGGGTCTGACAAAAAACGTGACGGTCGTCGGCTGTAACAACCACGCAGAGTTCTGGGACAGCGACAGCTGGTCCGCCGTAAATGCTATTGAAACAACGCCGGAGAACATTGCGGCCGTTATGGAGGAGCTGGAGTTTTAGTGGAATACGGACACTATTCGGTCATGCTGAATGAATGCATTGATGGCCTCAAAATAAAACCCGACGGCATCTATGTCGACGCAACGCTCGGGATGGGCGGTCATTCCTATGAAATTGCAAGCCGCTTGGAAACGGGCCGCCTGATCGCAATTGACCGCGATATTATGGCGCTGGAAAGGGCCGTGATTCGCTTGGAGCCGCTGATGGACCGAATTAGCCTTGTCCACGGCAACTTCCGTGACATGAGTGCGATACTTGACGACCTGTCAATCGGTAAGGTTGACGGCATGCTTTTCGACCTTGGTGTGTCATCCCCACAACTCGACGAATCCGAGCGCGGCTTTTCCTACATGACCGACGCGCCGCTCGATATGCGCATGGACAGGACAGACAGGGTTACAGCAGCCGATATCGTCAATGGCTGGACCTATGAGAGTCTCAAGCGGATACTTTACGATTTCGGCGAGGAGCGCTACGCGCCCAGGATCGCCGAGGCCATCGTCAGAAACCGCGAGAACAGAAGAATCGAAACCACCCTTCAGCTGGTGGATATTATAAGAAGCGCGATGCCGGCCACTGCGCTGCGCGAAAAGCAGCATCCGGCAAAAAGAACATTTCAGGCGATCAGAATCGCCGTCAACGACGAATTGGAGGCTGTTTCAGAGGTGCTATCCACAGCCGCCGACAGGCTCAGGCCCGGCGGAAGGCTCGCCGTCATTTCCTTCCACTCGCTCGAAGACAGAATCGTGAAAAACGCTATTACATCGAGAGAACACGGCTGCATTTGCCCAAGAGATTTTCCGATCTGCACCTGTGGCTTTGTTCAAACGCTCAAAAGTATCAGCAGAAAACCGCTGCTTCCGCAGGAAAAGGAAATTGAGGAAAATCCCAGGTCCAGAAGTGCCAAACTTCGGGTGGCAGAAAGAGTATAAAAAAGTGGCCGGCAAACGGTAGGAAAGGGGTTATTTATGGCTGCAGCAACAAAAAACACGGGACATACTGCGCATGCGGTTTATGGCTCCATGGCCTATGATTATGGCAGAGCTGAAACATATCGCGAAAAAATAGACAGGCCGGTGGATCGGCAGGTCATTATACCGGCCGCCCCGAGAATTCGGGAGCAGACGGTTGCGGAGACAGGCGCCAAAACCAGACAAGCTGTCGCCCCGACGGCGGTTATCGGCTTTATCTGCGCTGCGATCCTCCTTGTATTTACCCTGATGGCCAAGATCCAGCTCACAGAGGTGACGGATACCTCCGCTCATCTTGAACAGCAGCTGGGCGAGCTCCAGGTCGCGCAGAACAGACTGCTCATTAATTACGAAAAAGCATTTAACCTGACGGATATCGAGGAATACGCAACAACGCAGCTCGGCATGCAGAGACCGCGCGAGGAGCAGGTGTTCTATCTGTCGAGTTCCGTCCCGGACAAAGCGGTTATCTTAAGCGGAGAGGACAACGACGACAGCTTCGGAGACAGAGTTTTTGATGCGCTGTCATCAATAGCGGAATATTTTAGGTAGCGGAGCGAGTATTATAACACAGACATTTATCTGTTTTGTAATGCCGTAATGGGTCAAACACCGTTCTTAGGAACACACAAAACTGCAAAACCACGCCGTCGGAAACGGCGGCTCTCATGGTATAATCCTATTCTGCGGTTCATGGAGGGGAGACATATGCCGGATAAAAAACGAAAACCAGATTCCGCGAATACGCCGAACGCCATGATGCTTCGCCGCACACTTCTTCTGATGATAGTGTGCGGCATAGTTGCTTTTCTGGTGTTAGGTCTGCGTCTGTTCAAATTACAGATTTTGGACCACGATTTTTACGAAACATTGGCAATTGAGCAGCAAGTGCGTGAAACAACGGTCACCGCAGCGCGCGGGACCATCTATGACACGAACAAGAAAATCCTTGCGATGAGCGCAAGCGTTGATAATATTTACATCAGCCCCGCGGAGATCAAGCTCTACGAGGAGGACCCGACGCTGATCGCACGGGGCCTGTCCGAAATACTCGGTGTTGACTATGACACCATCCTTGCCAAGGCCGCCAACACGAAGTCCTGGTACCAGACCATCGCCCGCAAGGTGGAGCCTGAAGTCTCGGACAAAGTGCGCGAATTTAAGAACGAACACAACCTCAAGGGTGTCAAGATTGAGGAAGACAGCAAGCGCTATTATCCATACAGTACCCTGGCTGCTCAGGTTATCGGCTTTGTTGGAACGGACAACACCGGACTGTCCGGCATCGAGGCTTACGATAACAATATTCTGACCGGTGTCAATGGCAGAGTCGTCCGGGCAAAGAACGCTGCCGGAACCGATATGCTTTTTACAAATTTTGAAGACTACTACGACGCGCAGGACGGCGAGGACGTTGTTCTGACGATCGATTCCACGATACAGTACTACATCGAAAAACACCTTGAACAGGCTGTGCGCGATTACGATGTGCAAAACGGGGCCGCGGCGATTGCAATGGATGTGCAGACCGGCGCAATACTTGGTATGGCAAGCCTTGGAAACTTTGATCTCAACAACTATCAACTGGTCGATCCCGAAATTCAGGCTGTTATTGATGCCGAGCAGGACCAGACAAAAAAACAGGAGCTTTTGTCAGATGCTCAGTTCAAGCAGTGGCGCAACAAGGCCATCAGCGATACCTATGAACCGGGCTCAACCTTTAAGATCATTACGCTCTCCATGGCGCTCAACGAGGGGGCTGTATCGCTCAATGATTCCTTCTACTGCAGCGGCAGCGTCGATGTGCCGGGCAGAAATGACCCGGTCAAATGCTGGAAATCGGGGGGGCACGGCTCCCAGACGCTGACGCAGGCGCTTCAACACTCCTGTAACGTTGCCTTCGTCAACATCGGCCTTCGGGTAGGCGCTGAGAAGTTTTACGACTATTGTGAAGCTTTCGGTTTCTTTAATGCCTCCAATGATGCAGACGCACAGCTAGCCGGCAAGACGGGTATTGACCTTGACGGTGAGAGCCGTAGCATCTGGTGGTCGAAAAACACTTTTGAGAATCCCGACAACAAGTCGCAGCTTGCTGCCGCCTCCTTCGGGCAGACTTTCAACATCACACCGCTGCAGCTCATTACAGCGGTTTCGGCCTGCACAAATGGCGGCTATTTGATGAAGCCGTATTTGATCAAGGAAGTTCTCAATTCGGACGGAACCTCGGTTTCAAAGACCGAACCGACCGTTGTACGCCAGGTTATCAGTGAAGAGACCAGCAAAACAGTCTGCTCTCTGCTGGAGCAGGTGGTAGGCGACAAGACCGAGGGTACCGGCAAAAATGCTTATGTTGCGGGCTACCGCATCGGTGGCAAGACCGGTACCAGCCAGAAAGTTGCGCAGGAAGTAAGAGGCGGCGAGAAAGAATACATCGTATCCTTTATCGGCATTGCACCGATCGACAATCCCAAGATAGCAATTCTGGTTATACTGGATACACCTTCCAACAGTACGGGCATTTATATCAGCGGTGGCCAGATGGGCGCGCCGACGGTCGGAAAAATGTTTTCGGATATTCTGCCCTATATGGGCTATCAGCCTCAGTATACCGAGGAAGAACTCGCGAAGGTCGACAAAACAGTTCCCAGCATCACGGGGATGACGTCGAGCGAGGCGCTCTCAAAAATTGAGAGCGAGGGACTGACCGCAAGAGTTATCGGAACCGGCGGAACCGTAACCGCCCAGATTCCGATGGCGAACAGCGTGGTTGCCGCGGGCAGTCAGGTCATCATCTACTGCGACGCCGCACCGTCGACTTCACTTGAGACGGTGCCGGATTTGACCGGTATGACTTACAGCATGGCCAGGCAGAATCTCGGCAGCTACGCCCTGTATGTGAAGGCCTCCGGCCCAATTACGGATCCGACAATGGTTGTTGTGACAAACCAGAGCATTGCAGCCGGAACTTCGGTCGAACACGGTACGGTCATTGAGGTGACGGTTGTTGACACGAGCGACCAGGGCCGATACTGACGCAGACAAAATCAGCCTTACCAAAGAAAATGGGGGTCAATTATGAAACTCAGAGACTTGCTGGAAAATGTTGAAGTAATAGAAACAAACGCCGACATGGACAGTGAGATCGGCGATATCAGCTATGATTCGAGGAAGACGCGCGAACAAGACCTCTTTGTGGCCATCCGCGGGTTTGAAAGCGACGGACACCAGTTTATCGGTGCTGCCGTTTCGGCAGGCGCGGCTGTCATTCTCTGCGAGGAGAAGCCACAGGAGCGTATACCCTTCGTGCTGGTTAAAGACTCCAGGAAAGCCCTTGCGCTGGTCTCCATGAATTATTTCGGGGATCCGACTGCGCACATGCAGCTCATTGGCGTGACTGGCACGAATGGCAAAACAACCACCACCATGCTGCTCAAGCATGTCCTCGAGCAGCTTACGGGCGAAATGACGGGGCTCATCGGTACAAATCAGAACATGATTGGCCAGACGGTCCTGCCCACCGAGCGTACGACACCCGAATCCTATGAGCTTCAGAAGCTTTTTCGCAATATGGCGGATAAAGGCTGCAAATATGTCATTATGGAAGTCTCTTCGCATTCACTGGTGCTCGAACGGGTCGCCGGCATCCGTTTTGAGGTCGCAGTTTTTACAAACCTGACGCAGGACCACCTGGATTTTCACAAGACGATGGAGGAATACGCAGGTGCCAAAGCGCTGCTATTCGAGCGCTGCAACAAGGCGGCAATCAACATGGACGACGAGTGGGGCGGCTATATGGCGCAGCGGGCTAAGTGTCCCGTTTTCACCTATTCGGAGACAAAACTCGAGGCCGACCTCGTGGCCAAAGATATCCGGCTCTCGCCGGCGAATGTCAAGTTCTGTGCGTTAGCCATGAACGGCCTTGAGAGAGTCACGCTTGAAATTCCCGGACGCTTTTCCGTCTACAACGCGATGTCGGTGATATCTGCCGCGCTGCTGCTCGGACTGCCGCTTAATGCCGTGTGCGAGTCGCTCAAGACCGCAAAGGGGGTCCAAGGCCGCGTGGAGGTGGTTCCTACGCCCGGAGATTTCACTATTCTGATTGACTATGCCCACACACCGGACGCATTGGAAAATGTCATCCGCTCTATGAAAGAGGTCGCAAGCGGCAGAGTGGTTGTGCTCTTTGGCTGCGGCGGGGACAGGGACAGAACAAAACGCCCGATTATGGGAGAAATAGCGACAAGTCTTGCAGACTATGTTATAATCACTTCCGATAACCCGAGAACAGAGGTTCCGGCAGACATTATTGCGGACATTTTAGAGGGTGTGAAGGCGCCCAAAGGCCGCTATAAGGTGATTGAGGACAGGCGGGATGCGATCGCGTACTCAATCGATAACCACCAGGAGGGCGACCTCATTATCCTCGCCGGGAAAGGCCATGAGACCTACCAGATCATCGGCAAAACGAAATATCACATGGACGAAAGAGAGATCGTTGCGGAACATCTGGCCGGGCTGAACCGGGTATAAGCAAACGACGGGAGGAAATTAACTTATGACAGGAAAGCTGATATTGGCTTTTATGATAGCCTTCTTTACGGCGGCACTCGCGGGGAAGGTCGTGGTGCCCTGGCTGCGCAAACTGAAGGCCGGGCAATCCATCAAGGAAAACGGCCCCACCTGGCACATGTCCAAATCGGGTACGCCCACGATGGGCGGGATCATCTTCATCGCAGCGGTCTGCGTCGTGTGTATCACCGTGGGCTTTCAGAGTATGCTCGACGGCGATTACGCCCATATTTTTGTGTTACTTCTCGCACTCGCCTTTGGCACCATTGGTTTTCTGGACGACTACGAGAAGCTCAAAAAGAAGACCAATCTCGGCCTGACTGCAAGTCAGAAGTTTCTGCTCCAGGTTGCGGTTGCGGCGGTATTTGTGTATCTGCTGCGTCGAGTTGGCCTAATTCAGCCGAACCTCTACATCCCTTTTTGGGGAACGGAATGGATCATGCCCGAGCCGCTTTATTTTGCTTTCCTTATTTTTGTCATTGTGGCAACCGTGAACGCAGTGAACCTGACGGACGGGGTGGACGGACTGGCTACAGGCACCTCGATTCCGGTTTTTCTGTTCTATACGGCGGTTGCCTCCGTCTGGGGAAAGGAATATCTTTCCCTCGGCATTTTCTCATCCGGCCTGCTTGGGGGCCTGTTTGGTTTCCTGGTGTATAATTTTAATCCCGCCAAAGTCTTCATGGGCGATACGGGCTCACTGTTTCTCGGTGGTGCCGTGGCGGGCATGGCCATTGCTCTGGATATGCCGCTGATCCTTGTCACCGTCGGCATTCTCTTCATCCTAGAGGTCCTCTCCGATATCATTCAGGTCGGATATTTCAAGCTCAGCCATGGGAAGCGGGTCTTTAAGATGGCCCCCTTCCACCACCACCTCGAAATGGGCGGATGGACGGGTAAAAAATGGACTGAAAAGGAACTTTTTGCGCTCTTCACAGGCATATCGGCCCTATTTGCAGTCATATCATTTTTCGGCGTTTATAACAGGTTTGTAGCCTGATTGAGTGTTTTGCAGTTTGGAAGGGGGGCTTGGCAATGCAGGTCAGAGACAATATTTTGAAAGATCACAGAGGGGATCTGTCGATCTCGCGCGGTCCGGTAGATATCCCGTTTCTGATGATTACGCTGCTGCTCCTCGGCATCGGCGTGGTTATGGTTCTGTCGGCCAGCTATGCCAGCGCCTATTACGATCTGAGCAACGAAACCGGCGGCAACGCAACCTATTATTTTGCAAGGCAGCTTGTTTTTGCGGTGTTGGGTGTTGCCATCATGCTGCTCGCCTCCCGATTTCCGATGAGCTTTTACAAAAAGTTCTCTTTCTGGGTGTTGGGCGTTGCCATTGTTCTGCTGGTCGCGGTGCTCGTTGTCGGCACCAAGTCCAATGGCGCAAGGCGGTGGATACTCATTGCCGGACAGAGTATCCAACCCTCGGAAATCGCCAAGATTGGTGTTATCCTCGCGTTTTCAACGCTGATTTGCCGGTATAAAAATCTGATGGGCACCTTTAAACACGGAGTTGCACCTTTTGCGGCCATACTTGCGGTCATCGTCGTGCTTCTGTTCTTGGAGCCGCACCTGTCCGCCTCGATTATCATCATCACCGTCGGCGCCGTCATGATGTTCATCGGCGGAGCAAGGCTGTTTTGGTTTGTGGGCGGACTGATCGGCGTCGGCGGTCTTTTTGTAGTAGCGGTTACGGTGCTGAAATACTCCTCTGAGCGCATCAGCGCTTGGCTGGACCCCTTTGCCGATACCGGCGACACGGGCTACCAGATTGTGCAGTCGCTCTACGCGATCGGTTCAGGGGGTCTTTTCGGGCTGGGTCTCGGCCAAAGCCGTCAGAAATACCTCTATCTGCCGGAGGAGCACAATGACTTTATTTTTGCTGTCATCAGTGAGGAACTGGGCTTCATCGGCGCCGCGCTTATATTGGCGCTTTTTGCTCTGCTGATTGTACGCGGCTACTGGATTGCCATGCATTCGCGCGATCGATACGGCTTCCTCGTTTGTACGGGCATCACGTCGCTGCTTGCGCTGCAGGTGATACTCAATGTGGCTGTCTGCACAAATCTGGTGCCCTGCACGGGCATTTCTCTCCCGTTTTTTAGCTACGGCGGCTCCGCGCTGCTGATGCAGCTGGGAGAAATGGGGATCATTCTGAGCGTTTCTCGCGATATTCCGACGAAGAAAGCCGTGAAAAAACGAAAACCAGAGCGTGTCAAGGCCCGGTAGGGGCATCTGATCGGAATATGTTATAGAGGAGATTTCGAAAAGCATGAAGTTCATTTTTACCTGCGGCGGCACCGCCGGTCATATAAATCCTGCACTCGGGGTTGCGCAGCGGCTCAAGGAGCTAATGCCGGACTGCGAGATTCTGTTCGTGGGCGCGGACGGCCACATGGAAACAGAGCTTGTTCCGCGTGAAGGCTTCCCCATCAAAACGGTAAAGATTACGAATATCAGCAGGCAACTCAATCTGGAGGGCCTTAAGCACAATGCGGAAACCGTCAAAAACGTGTTCTCGGCAACCTCGGAGGCAAAGAAAATCATCCGAGATTTTGCGCCCGATGTCGTCATTGGCACGGGCGGCTATGTCTGCTATCCCGTTCTGAAAGCGGCACACGCCCTTGGAATAGCCACCGTTGTCCATGAGAGCAATGCGGTGCCGGGTCTGACGACTAAAATGCTTTCCGGCACAACCGACAGGATTCTGGTGGGTTTTGAGGAAAGTCGGCAGTATTATAAACACAAGGAACGGGTTTTTGTCACAGGCACGCCCGTTCGGCAGGATTTCCGCAACGCTGATAAGCAGGCGGCCAGAACCAAGCTTGGCCTGAACCCTCAAAAACCGCTGGTCGTTTCGGTTTGGGGCTCACTGGGCGCAGCCTTTATGAACAAAACAATGGTCGGCTTTATCAGTAAAGCACTGGGCAATCCGTTCTTCGGCTTGATTCATTCCGCGGGTAGGGGCGGTTACCGTCAGATGCTCGGGGAGATGGAAAAGCTCGGTATAAAAAACGCGAAGGAACGCGGCATGGATGTCCGCGAGTATATATATGATATGCCCCTTGTGATGGCGGCGGCCGACTTGGTCATTTGCCGCAGCGGCGCCTCAACGCTGGGAGAACTGGCGGTTCTTGGCAGGCCCGCAATCCTCGTGCCCTCCCCGAATGTAACTAACAACCATCAGGAAAAAAATGCGCGTGTCCTTGAAAAAGCGGGCGCCGCAGTGCTTATACCCGAAAGCGAGATCACCGAGGATAAACTCCTCGGCTCTGTGTCCCTGCTCCTGAGCCGCCCGGATACCTTGGCAGCGATGTCGGAGCAGATGAAAAAACTCGATATCGGTGATGCGACGGAGCGCATAGCCGATATTGTTCTTGACCTTGCGAAATAACGGCAGTCACACACGCTCGGATAAATCGGCCATTTTACGCGGTCTGAAGGTACTTTTCGAAAGAAGTCGAATTTTTTTCGATGATATTTGAATTAGCACATTTCACCTTTTCCGCATAGTATGGCGTAAAATCCACTGTGCGGAGGGGTAAACATGAGCGTTTGGAAAGTTTCGGGCGGCAGAGAGCTTCATGGTGATATTAAAATACAGGGGTCCAAAAACGCGGTGCTTCCGATCATGTCTGCGGCGATCATCAGAGGCTGCGAAACGGAACTGCTTAACTGCCCGCAACTCAGCGACGTAGAGGCGGCAATGGCCATTCTGCGCCATTTGGGCTGTAAAGCTGAGCGCGAGGGGGATACTGTATGGATTGATTCAAGGGGAATGAACAGAACGGACATTCCTCATGATCTCATGCGCGAAATGCGCTCGTCCGTTATCTTTCTCGGTGCCATACTGGCAAGGGCCCACGAAGCGGAGCTCTCCTATCCCGGAGGTTGTGAGCTTGGCCCGCGGCCTATCGACTTACATCTGGAGGCGCTGAGAAGTCTCGGCGCCGAAATCAGCGAACAGGGCGGGAATCTTTACTGCCGCGATAAGGGCCTTAAGGGCGCGCGTATCAATCTGTCTTTTCCCAGTGTCGGCGCAACGGAGAATGCGATGCTTGCCGCCTGCGGGGCTGAAGGAGAGACGATTATTACAAACGCCGCCAGAGAGCCGGAAATCATCGATTTACAGGATTATCTCCGCAAGCTCGGCGTTTCAATCGTCGGCGCGGGGACGCCCACCATTACCATAAACGGTATCATTCCCCAGGAGAACGTGGGGCACCGAGTCATGACCGACCGCATTGTTTCCGCAACGGCCCTGTGCTGTACAGCGTCCGCCGGAGGCTGTATTACGCTTCGCGGCGTTGTGCCGGCCTATTTTGAAACGGTAACTACCGCGCTTGAGCAAATGGGCTGCCAGATTGAGCGCAGAACCAATACACTCACGATAACGGCAAAAGGCAAACTGCATGCGCCCAGACCAATCGTGACACGTCCATACCCCGGCTTTCCGACGGATGCCCAGCCGCTGTTGATGGCAGCTTCGCTCAAGGCCGAGGGCACCACCGTTTTCACCGAGAATATCTTTGAGAACCGTTATCGCCATGTTGTCGAGCTATCCCGGCTTGGCGCGGACGTCAGCGTCGTCGGCAGGGTTGCTGTCGTCACGGGTGTTCGGGAACTTGTGGGCGCGCCGGTCACGGCGACGGATCTTCGCGGGGGTGCGGCGCTTGTCGCGGCGGCGCTTGGTGCGCACGGCACGACAACCGTTTATGATACGGGACACATCGTGCGCGGCTATGATGAATTCGAAAAGATGCTTTTGGACATAGGTGCCGATGTGCGTTATGAACAGGAACGTCTGGCCTCTGCGATCTGAGCGAAAAGTACGGGATCAGAGGAAGCGCTGATCCCATCATTATGCCTTCGGGCCATGGAGGAAAATATGTCCACGAGCCAAAAGAAAAGGAAGCAGAAGGACAGCGGGGTGAGGGGCTTTGTCTTCAGCTCGGTTTCCTTTTTTGTGATCTGCGCCGCTCTCGTTTTCGGCATGAGTGTTTTTTTTCGGGTGTCGAATATCGAAGTCACCGGCGCGGATCGCTATACCGCGGAGGAGATTATTACGGCTTCCGGCATAAAGGATGGGGACAACCTCATGTTTATCAACCGTGATTCCGCCGCCAAGCAAATTTATACAAAACTGATCTATATCGGCGAAGTCACAGTCAGACGAAAGCTGCCGAATACCGTGGTGATCGAGATATCGGAAAGCGGCGCTGTCGCCGTTTTGGAAACGGATTCCGGGTTGTGGCTGATTGACAGGAACTGCAGACTTCTCGAGGCTTGCAAGACGCAGGATGCCGAAACATACATCAAGGTTAAGGGGCTTTCCGCCGTCAAGCCGCAAGAGGGCGTGGCAATTAGCGTTTCCGATGAGGACAAGCCGAAAGCTGCCTTCCTCAAAGGGATACTTAACGCTTTTGCCAGCCAGAATATCACCGCAGAAATCGATTCATTGGACCTGAGCAACCCCATCAGTGCGCAGTTTGATTACCTTGACGGCCGATTCATCGTCAAGCTTGGAAACAGTGAAAATCTGGACTATAAAATCGAGCTTCTTATGTCCGTTGTTCAAAAACTTGATGCAAAAGATACGGGTACAATTGACCTTTCACAGGACAAAAAGGCCCAGTTTAGCCCGTTTTGACGAAACCGCCGAATCCTCGGCAAAAAAACGCAAAAAACCTTATTATAATTTTTTAGTTCACATAACATATTTACAAAGAATACTTGACCAAAAGAAAATTTCGTTATAAAATAGAGCGAATACTTAGATAATTAGCCTGAACTTACATAAACGGTTCGGATGTATCAAAATATGGGAGGCTACGAATATGTCGTTTCAGCTTGAAACCGGTCCCGAAAACGTTGTAACTATAAAAGTTGTTGGTGTTGGCGGAGCGGGAAATAACGTTGTAAACAGAATGGTTAAGTCCGGAACAAAGGGCGTTGAGTTTATCGCCATTAATACGGACAAGCAGGCTCTTTCCGTTTCCAGCGCCACACAGAAAATACAGATCGGCGAAAAGCTGACTCATGGTCAGGGCGCAGGAAGCGATCCGGAGATCGGAAAGCGCAGCGCGGAAGAAAGCCGCAACAATATCGCCAAAAGTTTTGAGGATGCCGATATGGTGTTTATCACGGCTGGTATGGGCGGCGGAACGGGAACAGGCGCGGCTCCCATCGTCGCGGACATTGCGCGTGAATCCGGCATACTGACAGTGGGCGTCGTCACAAAGCCTTTCAGCTTTGAGGGCAAGCGCCGTATGGATCAGGCAAAGCAGGGCATCAATGATCTGCTCGGCAAGGTCGATTCATTGCTCATTATTCCGAACGACCGTCTGAAATTTGCCACCGACCAGCGCGTCACCTTCGCTAATGCTTTCGAGATTGCAGATGATGTCCTGCATCAGGCTGTCACCAGCATTTCCGACCTCATAAAGAACACCGGCTTTATTAACCTCGACTTTGCAGACGTCACGACAATTATGAAGGACGCCGGCTTCGCGCATATGGGCGTTGGCCATGCAGTCGGCAAGGGCAAAGCAGAGGATGCTGCCCGCATGGCGGTTGCAAGTCCTCTCATGGAAACCTCCATCGACGGCGCGAGAGGCGTTCTGATCAATATCACTGGCTCCATGGATATGGGCCTTGAGGATGTTGAAGCAGCAGCGAACCTTGTTCAGGCGGCGGCGCACCCCGAAGCGAACATCATCTTCGGCGCCACATTTGATGACACGATGGATGACGAGATCCGCGTAACGGTTATCGCGACCGGTTTCGACGACGGTCCCGTGCTCCGAGCCAAGGATGCCAAGGAGCGTGAACCCGAAAAGACTCAGGGCCTGTTCAGTGCGGCGTCTGAAATGGCGGGCTCAAAGCCAGGCTCCGGCGAGGGCAAGAAGGAAGAAGACCCCTTCGACAGCATTTTTAAGATTTTTAATTCAAAATAATACATAGTTATGATCGCTGTAACTCCCTCCGCCGAAGGTGGCGGGGGGAGTTTATGCATTCTCGACGCAAAAACTTCATACACTAGCGAATGGGGGATGTGATTTGATCATAAAACAAGAAAAAGTTCGTTTTATAGTATATGTTCGGGAACTGATTGAGATTTATGTCAAAAATCATGTTTCCAGATCAGCCGCTGAACTGTCCTACTTTTTGACCTTGTCCGTTTTTCCGACGCTGATTTGCCTGCACGCGATGCTGGTAAAATTTTTGCCCGGCATTTCGCTGACGATGGATGAGCTTAACGGACTGATCCCGTCTGAGACACTGGAGATCATAACGGACTATCTGCGCTATGTTTCCACCCATAGCAGCAGAGCCTTAATAACGGCGGGCGTCATTGGTATGGCCACGACTTCCGCGGCGGCTTTCCGTTCGATTCACAGCATTATGGGCGAAATTCAGGGGGTTTCGCGGTTTCGCGGTCTTTTTGCGTTGGTGTTCAGCTTTGTGTTTTCACTCCTGTTTATGGCTGCAATTTATTTTGCGGTGATCGTGATGGCTACGGGCGACTGGCTGATTAGTTTTATTGGCAGAGTTTTTCCCACGCTTGCAGGTCTGGCGCTCTGGAGTGTCCTGAAATTCCCGCTCATGCTCATCATTTTTGTGCTTATTATCTATGGGCTTTATCGCATTACGGCACCGTCAGACATCAGAGGCACTTTTTTCCAGGGTGCGGTTTCAGCTGCAGTCATCCTTGTTCTAGTCAGCGTGGTGTTTTCCTGGTTTATCAGTATGTCCACGCGGTATCCGCTCATTTATGGGTCACTTGCGTCGATCATTATCTTCATGCTCTGGATCTACTTTTGCGGACAGATTCTAATTATGGGCAACGCACTGAATGTTGTCCTGCGCCGACACAAACCGCCGAAGAAAATTAAAACCAAGTTACCTAAGTCTTAAACGCAGCCGGTCATCTGATCGGCTGCTTTTTTTAACGGACGGCACGTCCGGCTTATAAAATACAGGTGTCTTCGTAAATTGCGCTGCACTGGGCGGAATTAGGACTTGCAGCGCTTTCATACACTGTAGCAGTAAGCGATGGGAGGAAGGAAATATGCTTTCAAGCGCGTTCATGCTGTTGGTGAGCAGTGCATTCCTGATGCTGCGTCTGGGCAAGAATTCGGGATCTTTCCCCAAACCCCTCAGTGCCCGCGACGAAAAAAAATACCTTGATCTTTGGGCCACAGGCGATGTGGATGCACGAAATGTGCTGATTGAACATAACCTTCGCCTTGTCGCACACATCGTCAAAAAATACTACACGCAATGTGCGGAGCTCGACGACCTGATTTCGATCGGGACAATCGGCCTGATTAAAGGCATCTCGTCATACAAATCGGAAAAAGGGGTAAGACTTGCCACATATGCGAGCCGTTGTATTGAAAATGAAGTACTGATGTATTTTCGCTCAGCCAGAAAATCTGCCACTGACGTCTCGCTCTCGGAATCGATCGAGACGGACGGCACGGGCACCTCGCTCTGCTTGATGGATGTCGTCTGCTTCGAGGAGGATATGCTTGAGCAGATCAGCAAAAATGAGCTCTCGCGCACAATCAGCAAGCTTGTGTGCGAGGTCCTGGATGAGCGCGAGAGCGAGATTATCCGCCTGCGCTATGGTCTGGACGGCAGCTCACCTAAGACACAGCATGATGTTGCAGAGATGTGTGGCATAAGCCGATCCTATGTTTCCAGAATAGAGAAAAAAGCTTTGGAAAAGCTGAGAAATGCGCTTGATAATGTCCAGGACCGATGAAATAGCGGAAGCTGCCCAAGCGATCTGGATGACGATTACTGCTAGTGCCCAATGGCATTCACGGATTGAACAGCAAGCATTCAGCAGTCTGCGACCGACAGGGACCTATCCTGAGCTAATGTAAAATTAGACGATAAATAAGCTTAAAACAACTGCTGTTTTGCACGAAAACTAAAAATATAAGACAGATATTGACAAATTGCTGAGCGCTGGTTATACTTTAAACAATTAAATCCACAAAGGCATTGACGGAGAGAGTAAGTTCCAGCCGAACGTTTCAGCGAGCCGGGGGCGGTGTAAGCCCGGTACTGGTAGTCTGGACCTGAAAATCACTCCTGAGCTGCGGACCGAACGTTTATCAAGTAGGCTCCGACGGGTTCCCCCGTCACAGGGAAAGCATATGATTGTACGCTTTTTATGGGTGGTATAGCGACGGCTTTAAAGGCCTTCGTCCCGTTTGCGGAACGAAGGTCTTTTTTTGTTTGCTTCGACCGGTAAAGCGCGCAAAACTGTACCATGCTAAGCGAAAACTTTTTATACTTCAGGCGTAGGAAGACGTTAAAGAAACCCACCATTCTTTATTAATTGGAGGAACAGGAAATGGCGTTAAGCGATATGATCGAAATCCGCTGGCATGGACGCGGCGGACAGGGCGCAAAGACAGCCTGTCTGCTGTTGGCGGAGGTTGCCGCGCAGGAGGGCAAGTTCGTGCAGGGCTTTCCCGAGTATGGGCCGGAGCGTATGGGCGCGCCCATCACGGCTTATAACCGCATCTGCGCAGAGCGATGCACCATCCACTCCAACATTTATTATCCCAACTATGTCGTTGTTGTGGACGAGAGTCTGCTGGAGAGCGTGGATGTCACTGCCGGGCTCAAGGCCGGCGGGGCTGTAATCGTCAACAGCGCGTCATCTCCGGAGCAGCTGCGCCCGAAACTGCATGGCTGGACCGGAAAGGTCTGTACGATCGATGCGCGCAGGATCTCCGAGGAGATTCTGGGAAAGAATTTCCCGAACACCCCAATGCTGGCGGCGGTTGTCATGGTGAGCGGCGCACTGGAAAAAGAGCGCTTTCTTGAGGACATCGAGGCCTCTTTCCGGCATAAATTTGCCTCAAAGCCGCAGGTCATTGTCGGCAACATGGCAACGCTCAGAAGATCAATGGAGGAGGTGCTGGAAGGATGATCAGCGCAAAAGATATTAATGAACGCAGCCCTTGGGAGGATATGACTCCAGGCGGCGAGATTTATGAACCCGGTACCGCGCGGAGCTTCAACACGGGTGCCTGGCGGACGGACACCCCTATTTTCATTGCCGAAGCCTGCAAGCACTGCATGCTCTGCGTGCCCCTCTGTCCAGACAGTTCGATTCCCGTTAAGGACGGAAAGCGTTTGGATTTCGATTATATGCACTGCAAAGGCTGTGGCATCTGCGAGGCCGCCTGCCCCTTTGCAGCCATCAGAATGGTATCGGGAGGTGACGTGAAATGAACACCTGTTTTTCCGGCAACGAAGCTGTTGCCTACGCAATGAAGCAGATTAATCCCGATGTGATGGGCGCATTTCCGATTACGCCCTCTACTGAGATTCCGGAATATTTTGCTCAGTTTGTTGCAAACGGTGAAGTCAACACCGAGTATGTCACCGTTGAATCCGAACACAGTTCTATGTCCGTTTGTATCGGCGCGCAGGCTGCCGGGGCCAGAAGTATCAGCGCCACCTCGTCCTGTGGGCTTGCACTAATGTACGAGCTGCTCTATGTTGCGTCCTCCTGCCGCCTGCCAATTACACTGGCCTGCGCCAACCGGGCACTTTCAGGGCCCATCAACATCAACAACGACCATTCCGACTCAATGGGCGCACGCGATGCGGGCTGGATTCAGCTCTACGCCGAGAATAACCAGGAGGCTTACGACAACTTTATTATGGCCATGCCCATCGGGGAGGCACCGACGGTGCGTTTGCCGGTCATGTGCTGCATGGACGGTTTTATCACGAGCCATGCCGTTGAAAACATCGAGTTGCTCGAGACGGAAGCCGTGCGCGGCTTTGTCGGAGACTATAAGCCCGAAAATTATCTGCTCAAAAAGGAAAACCCCCTAGCCGTGGGGCCTTACGATATCAGTCCCTATTACATGGAGCATAAGGTTCAGCAGGCCGAGGCCATGAAAGCCGCAAAGATTCGCATACTGGAAGTTGCCGCGGCATTCGATAAGCTCTCCGGCAGACGCTACGGGTTCTTCGAGACATATCGCATGGAAGATGCGGAACTTGCCGTCGTACTCATCGGTTCCAGCGCGGGCACCGCAAAGGCCGCGGTTGACGGGCTGCGGGAACAAGGCATCCGTGCGGGACTGATTAAAATCCGCGTGTTTCGTCCCTTCCCCGGTGAGGAACTGGCACAGGCCTTGTCACAGACAAAGGCGGTTGCCGTGCTGGATAAATCCGAGGGCTTCTCGGCAAGCGGAGGGCCGCTGTTCGCCGACACACGCAGTGCCCTGTATGATCTCGAGGCGCGGCCGAAGCTCATCAACCTCGTTTACGGGTTGGGCGGACGCGACCTCAAAACCGAAGACATTGATCAGGTGTTCGCGCGGCTGGCGGATATTGCTGCCGGCAAAGAGACGGGGCCCATATATACACATATGGGACAAAGGCAAAGGAGCTGACGTATGAATACAGTATATGACCTGAAACGCGAAGTCGAAAAGCCGCCGCGCCTGACGGGAGGGCACCGCCTCTGCGCGGGCTGCGGGGCAGGAATCGTTGTTTCCGGCGTGCTCCGCGCGCTGGATGCTGAGGACAGGGCGGTCGTTGTTAACGCCACAAGCTGTCTGGAGGTTTCGACCTTCATGTATCCCTATACTGCCTATACGGATAGCTTCATTCACGCTGCCTTCGAAAACTCGGCGGCCACCTGCTCGGGCGTGGAGGCCGCGTACAACGCGCTCAAACGAAGCGGCAAGGTGGATGGCACTGTGAAGTTCATCACCTTTGCAGGAGACGGCGGAACCTATGATATCGGGTTTCAGTCCCTGTCCGGCGCGATGGAGCGCGGGCATGATATGGTTTATGTCTGCTATGACAACGAGGCCTATATGAACACGGGCATTCAGCGTTCCTCATCGACCCCCCACTTTGCCCGCACCACGACCACGCCCGTCGGCTCTGTCCGGCAGGGAAAGCTTCAATGCAAGAAGGACCTCACCGAGATCCTTGTTGCTCATAACATCCCGTACGCCGCGCAGACCGCACCCTTTGGAAATCTTCGGGACCTGCACACCAAGGCCTACAAGGCAATCTATACGGAAGGCCCCTGCTTTCTGAATGTGCTCTCCCCGTGCCCACGCGGCTGGGATTACCCTATGGCAAAGCTGCCTGAGATCGTTCGTCTCGCGGTGGATAGCTGCGTGTGGCCGCTCTTCGAGGTCGAGGAAGGCCGTTGGCACCTGAGCTACACACCCAAGAAGAAATTGCCTGTTGCAGACTTCTTCCGCCCACAGGGCCGATTCAAGCATCTGTTCCAAAAAGGCAATGAGGGGATGCTCGAAGAGGCGCAGCAGTATGTTGACCAGAAATGGGAACGGTTGCTTGAACGCACCGGCGGATAAAAGATGAAAAATCCCAAATTATCTCTACCCTAATGCGCGTGGCTTATGGTATCATTACAGGTAACAAGGAGGTTTTGAATATGGAACCGACACTGTTTACAAACGAGGTCATTCTATCGTGGCTGCAGTATTTTTCGAGTAAGGTCGACATCAATCTTGCCAAGCTTAAAATGCTCGACATTACGGGGAAAAACAAGAATCTGATTCCCGCAATCATGTGCAACCGGGCGCTGCTTGTGTTTACGGACGCCGGGCATCCCGCTATCTTCTATGAAATGTGGAATGCCGGACTCGGCGACTGTGACATTTGGTACAACGAGGGCGCTGAGCCATCAGGCGAAATTAAGCACGACAAGCTTTCCGATATGATCGACAGAGGGATTAATGCCTCCGCCGCCATGTTAATCATCAATCCGAGCGCCGCTGATAACTATCAGGTTGGCATTGAAAACAGCCGCTTTTCCTGCGGATCGGTGCACTATGCCTGCCGGGAGGTTCGTGCTGTTATCATGAACAAGCTCAACCCCGGCGTCTGTGACAACTTCTGTATCATCTCGGGCGAAAGTATTGCGGTTGAGGCCGCTATGATTGCATCCGAAGGCAGTGTGGTCGCTGTGGAATACGACCCCAGGGACAGAAACACCATGAAGGAAAATGTCGTCAAGTTCGGCCTCAATAATGTGACAATCATCGCATCGCTGGAAGAGGATATGCTTGGGCAGCTGCCAAAGCCTGATCTTGCCTTCATTGTAGCCTCCAAGATGATCGGAAGCGAGATTCAGCGTCTGCTGGCCTTAAATCCAAACATTGAGTTTGTCATCTATACGCTGGATTTCGAGATATTGAGCGCTTTGCCGACGCTGTTCCGCGAGAACGGGTTGGAGCGCTCCGAGGCCATCCGCATCGCCGTTTCACGCATTAACAGCAAAAGTATGGAAGAACCCTTCCCGGCTCCCTGGCTGATTTCCGCTAAGCGCGGGAGTTGTTGAACGAACCTGCTTTGCTGCACGCCGAGGCCCAGACCTAAGTCTGAATATTGCTGTCGTGCCCTGCAAACACGGAAAAGCAGCATTACAAAAAGCATAGAGGGTCCAGCGCATCTGTTTTCCTGTAGTCCCATGGCGCATCCCAATCAAACTATGAAGGAGAGCCAAAAACATGTGGACACTGAAAAAAGCGTGGTACCGGATATTCCAGTTTGTATTTAACCTCTGCCAATACCTTCTTCCCCGCCGCAGTCCCGAACTGCTGGAAGGGCCGGGCAGCATCAAACAACTGCCGACGCTGATTCAAACAAAGGGCATCCATAAAGTGCTGATTGTGACAGACGCGATCCTTCCGAAGATTGGCCTGCTGGATAATCTTTTTACTGCCTGCAGCGAAGCAGGACTCAACTATGTACTTTATGATGGGGCTCAGGTAAATCCCTCCATCGAGTGTATCGAGGCCGCATTCGACAGATACCGTGAAAACGAGTGTCAGGCTTTCATCGCTTTTGGAGGCGGATCTTCGATGGACTGTGCAAAGGCGGCGGCCGCTCGTGTGGCAAGGCCGAAACGCAGCATTCAGGAGCTTGGCGGAACTTTGAAGGTGCTGAAAAAAATCCCCATGATCTTTGCCGTGCCGACGACCGCAGGCACGGGCTCGGAGACGACGGTTGCTGCGGTTGTGACCGACTACAGCACCCACCACAAGTATGCCATTCAGGACCCCTGTCTTATTCCGCATGTTGCCGTGCTGGATGCAGAACTGACCGTCGGTCTGCCCCCGCACATCACCGCAACGACGGGGATGGATGCGCTGACACACGCCGTCGAGGCGTATACCAACCGCTTTGCCCCGCAATATACGGACCGTCTCGCCGAGAAGGCCGTGAAACTCATCTTTGACAATCTGGAGCTAGCCTATAACGACGGGGCGAATATCACGGCCCGCCAAAACATGCTGCGTGCTTCTTTCTATGCGGGGGCTGCATTCAGCCGTGCCTGTGTCGGCAACGTCCACGCAATCGCTCACACGCTCGGCGGACTTTATGGCACGGCCCATGGACTTGCAAACGCTGTCATTCTGCCTTATGTCCTAGAGGATTTCGGCCCCGCCGTGTACTTTAAACTGGCGCGCCTCGCCGAGATTGCCGGCGTTGAGGGCAAGGACGATGGCGAGAAGGCACGGGCCTTCATAGACGCAATTCGCCAACTCAATAAAGATATGAACATCATCGACCAGTTTGATTTTATTTTGGATGAGGATATTCCGCAGATGGTGGCCTGGGCCCTGAAGGAGGCAAATCCCATTTACCCCGTGCCCGTCATTTGGGATGAGGCGCAAATGATTCGAACCATTAGCCGTGTGCGCAGGCAGCCGGTGGACGACGAGGCGACACTTGGCCTGCGTCCAAAGAGTGAATGATGCGCTGAGAAGACCGCTCGCAAGGGCGGTCTTCTCTTGCGTAAAAACCGGACGAAATGGGAGCGTCAACAAGTTTGATTTGTGCTCAAGACTCTTTCGAAGCGGCGCTTCTAGCGCGCAACGGAAAAGATGTTGGAAAGTTTGAATAGTCTCTCAAGGATACGAGAGGCTGAACGGCAACAAGTATATACGCACGGTATAATGCAGTTGCCAAAATCTGTTCCTGCAAACAATGGGATGTACTGGAAATTCAAAACCGTATGCTGCAGCACAAACCCTGTTAAAAATAACGACAAATCGCACATGCAAATATTGTGTATAATGTTCATAAAACACAAAATAATGAAATGGTATCAAATTCTATTGACAGAAAAAAATAGTCGTGTATACTTGGAACATATTTACCAAGCGGTCAGTCTGCTACATAGAAATGAAATATCGGTGTAATGGATTATTCAACAAGGGCGTTGCTTAAAAAGCTGCGCCCTCGTTTTTTTTACTATTCATTTGGCCCGAGAGGAGTGTATTTTAGTGAACGAAGCTGAAGTCGCCATCAAAATCGATCAAGTCGGAATGGTCTATCACGACAGGGAAAAGGAAGTGACCGCGCTTACAGGGGTCAGTCTCAATATCGAAAAGGGCGAATTCATCTCGCTGCTCGGCCCCTCCGGATGCGGCAAAACGACTCTGCTGAGGATCGTGGCGGACCTGATTAAGCCGACCTCGGGACGGGTTCTAATAGACGGCGAAACAACCGAGAAAGCCCGGAAGCAAAAAAAATACGGCATGGTCTTCCAAAGTCCTGTACTTTACGAGTGGCGCACGGTGCAAAAGAATGTGGAGCTTCCGCTGGAGCTAATGAAGCTGCACAAGGACGAACGTATGGCAAGGGCGGATAAAATGCTCGAACTTGTGGGACTGTCGGATTTCGCCCAGCATTATCCGCAGCAGCTCTCTGGCGGCATGCAGCAGCGTGTCGGCATAGCAAGGGCCCTTGCGCTCAGACCCGAGATCCTTCTCATGGATGAGCCGTTTTCGGCGCTGGATGAATTCACCCGGGAAAAACTCAATGAAGACCTGCTCTATATTTGGCAGAGAACCAATAAGACCGTCCTTTTCGTCACGCATAACATAGCGGAATCGGTTTTCCTCTCCGACCGTGTCTGCGTGCTTTCCCCGCACCCGGGCAGACTCTCGGCTGTTGTAGACATCGACCTGCCTCGTCCCAGAACAAGGGAAATGCGGGATTCGCCGGAATTTACGGCGTTGGTGGCAAAGGTGCGCGGCAGTTTTGAGGGGGTGTGAGCGTTGAAAACTCTCAAGAAACTGCGCTCTTCCGACAAGCTTGTCACCTTGGTTTGGGTGGTCGGCCTGATTATTATCTGGGAACTATGCGCTTTTCAGGTCGAAGCCGTTAAGCGCACGCCTGAAAATGTTTTGCCGCACATCTGGCAGATCATCGTCTCCATTTTCAATACTAAGCCCATTAGCAGCGGCAGGACGGCGGTACAGATTGTCCTGACTAGTGCAGGCAGTACACTCCTGCGTGCGGGCTATGGTTTTCTGATCGGCATGGCGGTCGGATTCGCACTGGCGCTTTTCATGAAACTCTCGGGACTCATTGAAAAGATAGTCTTTCCCTACCTGATGCTCATCCAGATGATCCCCATCCTCGGTATGGCGCCGATTGTGCTTGCCATCACCCACGATATTGGCACGAGCCGAGTGGTCATTGCGGCGATACTCACGTTCTATCCCGTCAGCACCAATACGTTGGCAGGGTTCAAGGCGGTTGAAAAAGAAAAACTTGATCTCATGTACTTATGCGCGGCTTCAAAGACACAGGTCTACATCAAGACACTGATTCCGTCCGCAATACCTTATTTTTTCACAGGCCTAAAAATTTCGGCACCCATGGCCATTACGGCATCGATACTGGTGGATACCCTTCAGGGGGACGGCGGTCTCGGCTGTATGCTCTCTCAATCGCTCAAGCACGCGATGTCAATCTATGTTTTCTGGCAGATCGTTTTCCTGTCTGCAATCGTTGGGGTTCTAAGTACGTGGCTGATGGGCGTTATTGAAAAACGCATCTCCCCGCAGAAGCGATTTCGCAAGCAGGAGGAGGTGTAGCCGATGAAAACGGAAAGCCCTTTCCTCCGCAAGATTAATAAAGTCGGTACGGTGCTGTATCCGCTGCTTTTTGGCGTACTGATCTTTGCGCTGCTCCAGACCGGGACCCTCCAAAAGCTGATGGGGGTTGATGAATTTGTTTTGCCGCGCCCGCTCAACATCGGCACAATTATCTCCGGCAGTTTACCCAAGGTGATGCTCAATGTCAAAGCAACCCTGATCGCTTCTCTTGGCGGCCTCACTCTGGGCTCCCTTTTCGGTTACCTCATCGCCGTCATCGCAACGGTTTTCCCGAAGTGGGGGGCAGGCGGACTGTCGATCGTCGCTGCGTTTAATGCTATTCCGATCGTCGCGCTGGCACCGGTAATTACAAACTGGACCAAGGACGTCTCCTCGAACGCCGAGGTTCGCAGCATGGTCGCAAAAATCATTGTCGTCATGCTGATGTGTACGGCCACCATGAGTATCAACGCCTACCGCGGCTTAACGGAGCTTAAGCCCTTTTCCAAGGACCTGCTCGAAAGTTACGCCGCCAGAAAGGTGATTATTTTTACTAAATTGCGGCTGCCCAACAGCCTTCCCTATGTCTTCACAGCACTCCGTGTGAGCGTTCCGCTCTCAGTTATTAGCGCGCTTGTCAGCGAGTACTTTGCCGAATTTATCATCGGCGTGGGGCGGCAGATCAGAGAGAACATCGTACTGGCTCAATACGCCACCGCCTGGGCCTATATCACGGTCGCCTGCCTGATTGGCGTAACGCTTTATGCACTGCTCATACTGCTTGAGAGCATTCTGCTCCGGCACCGCAGCTGAGCATCATATATGGAATTGATTTGAAAGGATGAGAAAAATGAAAAATCTAAAAGAAACCCTCAGAAAAATCCTCCCATTGATGCTGGCGGCAGCCATGCTTCTATCGATGGCCGCCTGCGGAGGAACCAAGGAAGCGGCAGTCTCTCCCAGCCCAGAAGCGAGCGCAGAGGCCTCCGCGAGTGCCGGTCCGTATTTTGACAAGGATGCAACCGCGGAAGATGTTGTGACAGCGGCTGCGGAAGCCGGCAAGGTCGGCAACTGGGGCCTCGGGAACGAATACGAAATTCAGGCCCTTCTGACAAAGTACGGCCAGCCCACCACCTATCTCAGCCAGGCGTTTGACATGGATGGCTTTGACGACGACTCCATCCTGCTCGCGTCTGCCATGACCTACAACGAACTCGGCCTTGTTAAGAACGACTATGAGGGCGGTTACGCTTACGGCGACACCGTGGCCACCATCGACATGAACGATGAGGGCGTTGCAATGCTCGAAGATAACCTCTTCTGCACCAAGGAATTTGCGGAAGCGAACCCCAATACGGTTGCGGCTTTCATCTATGCCACGATGAAGGGCTGGGAATATGCCTGTGCCAACCCCGAAGAGGCCGCTGAAATCGTCTACAGCTACGGCTCCTCGGTCTCTCCCGAACATCAGGCCTACATGGCGGGCGAAGTTAAAAAGCTCGTCGAGACCGACACCAAGGGCAGCACCGTCACAAACTACGGCAACATGGATGAAGACGCCATGCAGCAGACGCTCGATCTTGCTAAGCAGTACATTAAGCTTGATGACGCAGCTGCGGCAGATAAGCTCAAGAACCTGACACTCGATGATATCCGCGATGGGTCCTATCTTGAAACGGCTAACGCGTCGGACGGTAAGTTTGCCCCCGAGAAGACCGAAGTCTCCGTCCAGCTCAAGTGGCTGCCCCAGGCTCAGTTCATGGGTTACTATGTTGCATTGGCAAAGGGTTATTATGATGAGGTCGGTCTGACCGTCAACATCGTACCGGGCGGCGGCGACATCGGGGAGACCACCGCTGTCTATAACGGCACGGTCGACTTCGGCGTGACTTGGGTATCCAACATGATCGCAGCAGATGCAGCCGGCATGAACCTCATTGAGGTTGCACAGGTATTCCAGCGTTCCGGACTTGTTCTAGTCTATAAGCTCAACGGCTGATCACAAACAGCGTCTGACAATTACTGCCGCGGCGGCACCGCCGCCGCGGTACGGTAAAAAAGCGGGAGGTTTAAGATGGATCTGATTATTAAAAACGGCACTTTGGTTGACTCAAGGGGCTTTACCCCCGCGGATATCGCTGTAAAGGACGGTAAGATTGCCGCTGTCGGAAAAGACCTTTCGGCGGACGGTGCGAAAATCGTTGATGTATCCGGGAAGCTCGTCCTCCCCGGCGCAATCGATGCGCATACACACCTGGCAATGCCCTTTGGCGGCACAATTTCCGCGGATGATTATTTTGCGGGCACACGTGCGGCGGCCTGCGGCGGAACGACAACCGTCTTCGATTTCGCCCTGCAGGATTTTGACGAGACTCTGCCCGATACCGTGAAAAGGCGCGACGCCATTGCCGCTCCGCAGGCGGCAGTTGACTATGCCTTCCATGTCGCCGTCAAGGACGTGCGCGGTAAGCTGCTCGATAGCATGGATGACGCTGTTAAAATGGGCGTTTGCTCCTTTAAAGTCTTTATGGTCTATGATTTCGGCGTGACCGACGGTGTGTTCTATCAGGTGCTCGAAAAGGCCAAGCAGTGTGGTGCGCAGATCAGTGTCCATGCTGAAAACAAGGAGATTATCAGTATGCTCACGGCACGCTATCTTGCCGAGGGCAAAACCGATGCATGGCACCATTATCTGTCCCGTCCCGAATTTGTCGAGGCGGAGGCCGACTATCGCGCCATCTCCTGGGCAAAGTCCCTGAACGCATCGCTTTATATCGTGCACCTGGCGAACAAGGCCGGGGTCGAGATGGTGACAAAGGCGAAGGACGAGGGGTATGAAATTTATGCCGAGACCTGCCCGCACTATCTGGCATTCACCAGTGAGGTATATAAACGCGAGGACGGGCGCAACTTCGTCTGCTCGCCGCCCATCAAAGGACAAGAGAGCCAGGACGCCCTCTGGGATGCAATTAGACGCGGCGATATCGACACCATCGCAACCGACCACTGTCCATTCCAAAGCTATGAGAAGGACTGGGGCAAGGACGACTTTACCAAGATTCCGAATGGCTGCATGGCCATTGAAAATATGTATCCCTATATGCTCTCTGCCGCAAACACAGGAAAAATCAGTTTCCAGCGAGCAGTCTCACTCTGCAGCGAGAACCCGGCTAAGATCTTCGGCTGCGCCGATAAGGGGGCGCTCGTACCGGGTAAGGACGCCGACATTGTCGTGTACGATCCGAACCTTGATTTCACAATCACCAAAGACAAGATGCATTCTAACATTGACCATACGATCTGGGAGGGCATAACGCTCCACGGCTATCCCGTCCAGACTTACTCGAGAGGCCGTCTCGTCTACGAAAACGGCGACTTCCTTGGGGAACCCGGCTGGGGAAAGCTCCTGCACCGCGTTCCCAGGAAATAAGCAGGACCAAAGTGAGGTGAGCCCATGCCTGATACAGCGCGAATAAAACCCAATTTCACAGTGACGGAAGCGGCCCGCTGTCTGCTCTGTGAAAGTGCGCCCTGCACTGCCGCCTGTCCCCACGGGCAGGACCCGGCAGGCTTGCTCCATGCGCTGCGTTTTGAAAACGAGGCCGGAGCCAGAGGCTGTGTTAAAAACGAAATATGTGCCGGGTGCGTCGCGCCCTGCGAGAGTGCCTGCATCCATTATGATTTCCCCCTCCGCATCAGAGCGCTTGCCAAAAGTATACGTGCGGATGGTGTAAGGCCTAAAAGCTTCGATCTGTCAATTGACTTCTGCGGCATTCGCTGCGAAAATCCGTTTTTCCTATCCTCGTCTGTTGTTGCAAGCAATTACGACATGTGTGCTTCCGCATTAGAGCAGGGATGGGGCGGAATCGTTTTCAAGACCATCGGCTTTTTAAAGCCAAAGGAGATATCACCGAGATTTGCCGCAGTTGGCAAGGAGGGAACACCCTTTGTCGGCTTCCGAAATCTCGAACAGATTGCGGAACACGATCTAAAGGACAATCTGCAGGACCTCAGAAGGCTGAAGCAGGATTATCCCAACAAAGTGATTGTAGCTTCCATTATGGGCGAAACGGACGAGGAGTGGACGGAGCTTTCCCGGCTTTGTGAGCAGGCCGGCGTCGACATGATCGAGTGCAACTTTTCCTGTCCCCACATGAGCGCCCACGGATTGGGCTGCGATGTGGGACAGAACCCGGAGCTCGTTAAACGCTTTACTGCGTCGGCGCGCAGGGGAACAAAGCTGCCGATCCTTGCAAAGATGACGCCAAACACAGGCAATATGGAGCCTGCTGCCGTCGCCGCTGTCGCAGGCGGAGCGGACGGGATTGCTGCCATTAATACGATTAAGAGCATCAGCGGATTTGACCTGGAAACGCTCTCGCCCCCGCCCTATGTCCATGGCAAATCCTCCGTATCCGGCTATTCGGGCAAAGCGGTGAAGCCGATCGCCCTGCGCTTTGTTCACGACTTGGCAAGCTACAAAGAACTTGCGGGCGTGCCTATCAGCGGCATGGGCGGCATCGAGACATGGAAGGATGCGGCGGAATTTTTGGCGCTCGGCTGCACCAATATCCAGGTCACAACGGCCGTCATGCAGTATGGGTATTCCATTATTGCAGAACTCAATTCCGGGCTCGGCGTCTATCTTGAAAACCAGGGCTATGCCAGCCTGTCAGAATTCTGCGGAGCGGGTCTTGAGCACATGGTTTCGCCCGACAAACTGGACAGAGAGACGATTTGCTACCCGGTTTTTAGTAGGGACCGTTGTGTCGGCTGTGGAAGATGCTACATCTCCTGCAAGGATGGCGGCCACCAGGCCATCAGTTTTGATGCGCAGAAGCGCAAGCCCGTCATGATTGGTGCCAAATGCGTCGGCTGCCATCTCTGCAGGCTGGTCTGTCCGACCGGTGCCATCGGCTCAACAGCCCGTGTCCCCAAAAAGGTCGGTGCCTGAGATGCACAGACCGTTAAAGGAGGGATAAAAAGTGGCTCTCACACTTTCGAGACTGCTTTCCAACACCGAGAGCTTTGATATCAAAACCGTGGCCGGACAAGGAGGCATGAATGCCCTTGTGCGTTGGATACACATGGTTGAAGATATCGAGGTGCCGGGTTTTCTCCACGGCAATGAGCTTGTGTTCACGACCGGTATCGCGCAGAAGGGGACTCAGTGGCTTACCCCCTTTGCCAAGAGTCTCAAAAGCCACGGCGCGATCGGAATTGTAATTAATATTGGACCCTATATCGCGGCTGTGCCGGATGAACTGAAGGGCTACTGCGACGCTGAGGATTTCCCGCTGTTTACGATCCCCTGGGAAAAGCGCCTGACAGATGTTACCTATGATCTTTGCCGAAGGCTCATTGCAAGCGAAGAGAACGAAACGGGTATCGCCGCCGTTTTCCGCGCAATGCTCCTCGATAAACCGACACGGGAAGGGGACTTGCGCCTTCTGGCAAAGCGCGGCTTTTACAGCTCGGTTGACTATACCGTCATGCTCCTGAGCGCCTACAGAAACGACCTGCTGCTTTCCGGGGATGAATGGGACAGCATCAGGTTCCGCGTTCAGGAGACAATTCTCCAGTGCGTCAACAAGTCGGTGTTCTGCTTTACGCAGGATAACTATTTTGCGGTAATCGGCGGCGGCGTATTTGGCACGGAGATGGAGCAGTGTGTAGAAGTGCTGGATCGGGAAGTGTTTTCCGAACGTCACGAAACAAACCTCTATGCTGGGATATCTGATACCGTGTCGGGTTTTCAAGAGCTTTACGCCTGCTTCAAACAGGCGGCCGCTGCCGTAAGCACAGCAAAGCATGAAAAGATATCCTGTCAGCGTTACAGCCAGCTTGGCATCCAAAAGCTCATTTACGCAGTTAATAATACAGCGGTGCTCTCCCGTTTTACGGAGGACGTTTTGGGGAAAATACTGAGCTATGACCTCATCCACGGCACGGACTACGCCGCTATTCTTGAGATTTACATCAGGCATAACGGCAGTGTGCAGCAGGCGGCCGAGGAAGCGGGTACGCACAGAAATACAATTAACAACAAGATAAAAACGATACGCGACCAGTTCGGATTTAAGCTTGACTACAGCGATATCGCAAATTTAAAGCTGGCCTTTGCTATTAGAGACGTGTGCCAGAAAAATTTCTAGCAGGCCCCGGCCATAGACAAATCATGATAAACGGAGATGCGAAAAATGGACGAAAATGAAATTAAAAACAACCAGAGCACGTATGTGCTGCAGTCATGGGCCAAACAAAAGGGACTCAACCCGCTGCCGATTGAAAAGGCAGATGGTATTTATATGTGGGACTTTGACGGTAAGCGCTATGCCGACATGTCAAGTCAGCTGGTTAACCTTAATGTCGGGCACGGAAACCGCGCCATCATTGAGGCTATCAAGGCACAGGCTGAGCAATACTGCTATCTGTCTCCGAGCTTTGCGAGTGAGCCGCGCGGCACATTGGCTAAAATGCTGATCGAGCTGATGCCGGACAATATGGCGAAGGTGTTCTTCACAAACGGCGGTGCCGATGCCAACGAAAACGCGATTAAAATGGCCCGCATGTACACGGGAAGGAACAAGGTTTTCTCTCGCTATCGCAGCTATCATGGCTCGACCTTTGGCGCAGGAAATCTGACGGGCGAACCCCGACGCTATCCGCTGGAACCGGGTATTCCCGGCTTTGTCAAGTTTTTTGACCCCTATCTCTATCGGGACGGACTGCCGTTTGCTACGGAGGTGGAGGCGAGCGCCTATTATATCTCCAAACTGCGCGAACAGGTGATCTATGAAGGACCGGACAGCGTCGCGGCCATTGTGCTGGAAACCGTCACCGGTTCGAACGGCGTCATCATTCCGCCGGAGGGCTACCTCAAAGGGGTCCGGGCCATTTGCGACGAGTTTGGAATCATGCTCATCTGCGATGAGGTCATGGCCGGTTTCGGACGCACAGGCAAGATGTTTGCGTTTGAAAACTGGGATGTTAAACCCGATATTGTCTCCTTTGCAAAAGGTGTTACCTGTGGCTATGTTCAGCTCGGCGGTGTCGTTGTCTCCCGCGCAATTGCGGACTACTTTGAGGACCATACCCTTCTGTGCGGTCTGACTTACAGTGGGCATCCGCTGGCCTGTGCGGCGGGTGTCGCCTGCCTAAATTTCTATAAGGATGCCAATATCCTCGAAAATGTGAACGCTTCGGGCAAGGTCCTGGGTGACTGCCTCGAGGCCTTGAAGGAAAAGCATCCCTGCGTTGGCGATGTGCGCTATATCGGACTATTCTCAGCCGTGGAGCTTGTCAAGGACAAAAAGACCCGCGAAGCGCTTGTGCCCTACGGCAAAGACCCCGATGGAGTGATGGGCAGCATCGTCGGAAAACTCAAGGCAAAAGGGTTCCTGTGCTATTCACATGAAAATATGATCCTGATTTCACCGCCGCTGATTATTACTGCCGATCAGGTGAAAGAAGAAATGGAAAAAGTGGACGAAGTGCTGTATGATGTAGACAAATCACTTTAAGGAGTCTACAGATATGAAATTTAATTTTTTTGTCCCCACAAAAATAATTATGGACGACGGCTGTATCACCAAGAACGCCGACAGTCTTAAACCGCTAGGAAAAAAGGCGCTTGTTGTGACGGGTGCCCGCTCAGCAAAGGCAAACGGTTCGCTGGATGCACTTTGTGGCGCGCTGATAGCCAATGGACAGACCTGGGAGATATTCGACAGGGTTATGAGTAACCCGACCGTCGACTGCGTGTATGAGGGCGCAGCACTGGCAAGAAGCAGCGGGGCAGATTTCGTTGTGGCGATCGGCGGCGGATCTCCGATGGACGCGGCTAAAGCTATTGCAATGCTGGCCTGCACCGATATTTCAAAAGAACAGATTTTTGGCGGCGGATATGACAAGCGCTTGCCGCTCTGCTGCATTCCGACGACGGCGGGGACGGGGAGCGAAGTGACACAGTATGCCATTCTGACGAATGATGCCGCACAGACAAAAACGTCTCTGGCCTCGCCTGCGCTGTTTCCGGACCTTGCGCTGCTAGACAGTGGCTATCTTGAGGGCCTCTCCAAAAGCGTGATGACCAATACCGTTATCGATGCATTTTCTCACGCGGTGGAGGGCTTCCTCGCAAACCGAGCAAATGTCCTCACAGATGCGCTGGCGCTTGAGGCAATCAGCGTCATAGGGGGACTGTTTTCGGCCCTTGCCGAATGGCGACTTACAGCGGAGGATCGCGCCAAACTGCTCTATGCCTCCACCCTCGGCGGCATGGTCATCGCCCATACAGGGACGACCGCAGTGCACAGCATGGGTTATTCACTGACCTATTTTAAAGACATCGACCACGGCAGGGCAAACGGCCTGCTGCTCGCCGAATTTCTCGCTTTCACCGCACAGCAGCGCCCAGACCGCGTAACGCCGATCCTGAGCGCGGCCGGACTGGATACGACGGCGGACATGAAACGGGTGCTCGCCCGTCTTCTCGGCAACTGCGAGGTTTTCACGGACGAGGAAATCGAGAAGTACGCTGTTATCGGCATCAAAGCCAAAAACATTGCAAACTGCATTGTCAAACCCTCAGAAGAGGATCTCAAGGAACTATACAGGCTCTCGTTCGGACTGAAGTAGGGAGCCTCTGCTGAAAGAGAGGTGGAAATCAGTGTCAAAGAATCGAAAGGACCGCCCGGAGATACATCTGGAAAAGTACATTCCGCCGTCCCGTTTCCGAACGGTGGAGTCCTTTGGGATGCTCCGTGCACCTTCGGAACTGAAGACCGAGCTGGAGCTCAGCGACGGGTTCATGAATGCGCTCAGCTTTCATGTCCCGTGGGACGGAAAGCTCTATGCCTATGCCAGACCCACGCCGGAGTTTTATGAATTCTGCGGGGAATACGGGCTATCAGCCGATAAGACGACGACCCTCTACTTTCAGGATTGGGAATCGAAGTTTCTTCTGGCAATTGAAAAAGCAAACGGCGAAGCAAGACAGGTGCTCACATTTTTTGTGCCCTCATCCGATGTCAAATTCCTTCTGGAAAACTGCTGCCGCATCCGAGGCCAAAAAACAGCGAAAACGGATATTAAATAAAGGAAGTGTGCTGTATGTATAAGACAAGTCGGGAAAGGCTGGATGAAAAGATCAAGACCTTCTCCAAATTCGGGGACACCGGCCACGGTGGAATCACGCGCTTTTCGCTTTCACCGGCGGCTCTTGCCGCCCGAAACGAGTTTTGCAGCCGTTGCAGAACGCTTGGCATGACGATTAAAACCGACGACATGGGGAATATCTACGCCACCCTACCCGGGGAGGAAGGTCTGTCGGCAATCATGTCCGGCTCTCACTGCGACTCCGTTAAACAGGGCGGAAATTATGACGGAATTCTTGGTGTCCTAACGGCGCTTGAAGCGGCAGAAACTATCGTCACCGATAAAATCCCCCACCGCCATCCGATTACAGTCGTTATCTGGACAAATGAAGAGGGTGCAAGATTTGAGCCTGCAATGATGTCCTCGGGCGTCATAACGGGCAAGTTCGACAAGGCAAAAATGCTTGCCTCCGTTGCCAAGGATACGGGAGACATCACCTTTGGCGAGGCGCTCGATGCATCGGGCTACAAAGGCGCCGAATCCGACAGGATGGACCCCCAAAAAACGCTTGGGTTGGTGGAACTCCACATCGAACAAGGCCCCGTGCTTGAAAGTGAAGAAGTTGACATCGGTGTAGTCGAGGGTGTCTGCGGAATGATTAACTATGAGTTCACCTTCAAAGGACAGGCCGACCATGCCGGTACGACCCCTATGAAATTCCGTAAAGACGCGCTCTATGCGGCGGTTAAAACCATTCAATACCTACACGACGAGCTGGATAAGCTCGACTCCAAGCTGGTTTACACGACAGGAAAGATTTACTGCCATCCGAACATACACACGATCATACCCGATGAAACGCGCTTTACACTCGATGCCCGCCATCAGGACCCTGCGGTACTGGAGCAGGTGCTCGGCATCATAAAAGCGATTCCTGCTGAGGTGGAGAAGTGCGAAGCATCAAATGCAGTAGCTTGGACAAGAAAAACCGTTGCGTATCATGCGCCTTACATTGACCTTGTCGAGGCAAACGCCAAGGCGTTGGGGTATTCCGCAAAACGCCTATACAGTGGCCCCGGGCACGATGCACAGTTCGTGGCCGACCTTGTGCCGACAACAATGATCTTTGTACCCTCTGTCCATGGGCACAGCCATTGTGAAAAGGAGTATACGCCCTCGGAGGCTTGCTCAAAGGGCTGCGATGTGCTGTTGGGCACAATACTTGACATTGATAAACTCTGAGTAAAGTTTAAAATAAAGCGGGCCGTCCTTAAAACGGCCCGCTTTAAGTGTGCTCAGGCACACTTGTTTGCGAAATTGAACCATCTAACGCACGAAACATGACAAATAGGCATGAAAAGAATTAATTATACCATTTTACCCATTGCACTTTTCTTATAAGCGTCGTAATATGTAAAAAGATGGTATGATACGGTTGACATTATTTGCTTGGTTGCTTAATATAGTAAACAAACGAACTTGAATTATAGGACTATTGCCTAAGGCGATCTATTTTGCCGCAGAGGAAGTGATGCAGTGCCAAAGCAAATTTCAGAAGATGCATATAATGAACTGAAATACTCTTTCTTGGTTAATAAAGAGCATGAATGGGAAAATAGACAACGTGCTTTCAAGGATGTTCTGACAGGCTATCCCAATGGTATCCTGTTTTCTGATTGTCTTGAGCGAGCTATAACGGAAGCACAGGCGGACGGAAGCACCGTGGTCGTCTTGTGCTTGCGCTTGGGCGGCATCGAGGAGTTGGATTGTACCACTGAGATCAAGGAAAAGTTTATCGTGGAAGCCGGACAGCGCATCAGCGAGGTTCTGCGCAGATGCGATACGGTTGCAAGAGCGGGCTTTAGCGAGTATATGGTTTTGGCCAAGGATTTTGTACGTTTGTCGGCGATTAACAACGTGGTCAACAGGATACTCTCAGCGCTTCGAAAACCCTTTGCTTGGGAAAATGGTCGGCACAAGCTCAAGGTCCATGTGGGCTGTGCCTTTTATCCCTTTGATGGAGAAGAACAGGACAGCCTAATCAGCAGTGCAAAAAAGGCCCTGATTGCGGTTGACGAGGATTGTAAGTACTCGTTTGAACTATGTAGCTTCAATATCAAACATGAGGTGCTTGAACGGCTCAAACTTACCAATCAGCTTTATAGTGCAATTGATAATAAGGAGCTGGAGCTCTATTACCAACCACAGGTTGATTCGTTTACAGGTGAAATAACAGGACTCGAATCTCTGATCCGGTGGAACCACCCGGAACGGGGCATCGTCATGCCGACCGAATTTATACCGATTGCCGAGCGAACAGGATTGATTCTCCAGATCGGCAACTGGGTGACGGAAGAGGCGTGCAGACAGAGCAGAGTCTGGCACGACATGGGCTACCATCTGCCGCAGATTTCCGTCAACCTGTCGGTTCGTCAGTTTGAGGATCCTGGCCTCACTGCAAATCTTGCAAGGATACTTCAGAAGACGGGTCTGGATCCTGAATTCTTACAAGTTGAAATAACCGAAAGTATATCGCTTTTGAATATGTACGACCTGGCAAAAAAGCTGCTAGAACTCAACGCGCTGGGACTGGGCATTGCGCTGGATGATTTTGGAATTGGCTGTTCGAGTCTGTATTATCTCAAAGTCGTACCCGCCTGTACAATCAAGATCGATAAAAGCTTCATTCAGGGAATTGGCATTGAGGAACGTGATGAGACCATCATCCACAGCGTGATCGAGATGGCCAAGGGTCTGGGCATCAATGTTGTTGCCGAGGGCGTCGAGACAAAAGAACAGCTTGAGTTTTTGCGCCGCGAGGGCTGCGACGAGATACAGGGTTTCTATTTCTTCAGGCCGATGCCTGCGCGGCAGGTAGAAAAGCTTCTGAAAAAGAAAAGTTAAACCTAATAGGAAGACGCAGCTTCCGGCTGCGGTATCTACATAAACAGGATAGTTTTATACCCCTTGCTTAAACGGCAAGGGGTATTTTGTCGCACGATCATCTTGATATGGCAACATTTACAGGTTGATAATAGTTACAAAAGTGTTACAATTTCAAACAAGGAGGTGGCAGTATGAAAAACTTAAGGAAAAAATTAGCATCTGCCCTGACAGCGGCGCTCGTAATTTCAACCATGGCGGTGAGCGCCTCGGCGGTAAACGTTACACAGATCAATACTTGTTCTGGCAGCAGCGTTCTGTCCAACCTGGGTTCTTTCTGCACTGACCCGGAAGCGCTTGAGGGCGTGTCGGGTGTCGATATCCAAAAGCTGCTCGAAGGCATGGGGCTTAATTGCGGCACGACATCGAATGCAGCAAATGGAAATTGTGTTTCGAACACTCAGGACACTACAAAAAGCAGCCCTGCCGTTAATTCCGCACAGACCAGCACCAGTACGGTCAAGCAGAATACAAACTGCGGTACGGCCAACACAAGCGCCTCGGCCAACACGTCCGTGAAGGATGCGTCAGTCAAGGACACAACAGTCAGCGACACGACGAACAGCGCTTGCACAGGCGGCACTTGCCCGTCCGGTAAAGACTGCAATGCGGCTGGTTCCAACTGCGGAACAGATGCGTCCTGCATCACGGGAGACTGCCTGAATGGCACAGCGACCTGTGGCTCCGTTGCAGATGCGGAAATTACTTGCACAGCTAACGCAACGGTTTTGGATCGTCTTAACAGCATTTTTTCAAAACTCGGCATTGACTTTAAAAATGCTTGCCTGAATCTTTCGGGTGATGACGATACGACAGTGACGCCGACGCCGCAACCTTCCCAGAATACCGATACCCCTGAGGTTACACCTGGGGACGACAGCAATTCTACCCCGACCGATGATGCCGGCATAGACAATCTGTCCTATGAGCAGCAGGTCGTTGCGCTCGTCAATGAGCAGCGGGCGGCAAATGGTCTGGCACCCCTGACGCTCAATGCAGAGTTGTCTAATGTGGCCAGAGCAAAATCCCAGGACATGCATGACAACAACTATTTCTCCCATACCAGTCCTACTTACGGATCCCCGTTTGATATGATGAAAGCCTTCGGCATCAGCTATAAAACCGCAGGCGAGAACATAGCAATGGGCTACGCGACCCCTGAAGCAGTTGTGTCTGCTTGGATGAACTCGGCCGGGCACAGAGCGAATATCCTCAACGCCAATTATACGCAAATCGGCGTCGGCTATGTCGCTGACGGCAATTACTGGACCCAGGAATTCATCGGCTAAATAATGGAAACAAATAAAACCGACAGTCACTTGGCTGCCGGTTTTATTCTTATGTGATGATAAGACATGCCGGCTGACGGCACGATCAGTTTAAGGGAGGCACAAGTTCAGACCTTAATGTTAAAACCAAAATCAACCTCGCTCGCCGGTTTTCCACCCGCGAGACCCCAGTTTTCTAAAGGCGGTTCGTTAATGACGATCATAATATCATTTCTGTTAATACGCAAGGCCTTTTCCAGATAGTCCACAGTCGTTTTGTAAAGATTTTTTTTGGCTTCAAAACTTCGTCCCTGAAAAATCGTCAACTCTATTAATATAAAGTTCTCTGTTTTATTTGCCGATATTTCAAAATGGTCTCGGTCAAGCTCGTAAAGCCGTTGAATTCTGTCACTGTCAGGGATTTTCAAGGTGTCAACCAAAGCCTGATGCACGTTGTCCAGCAGCTCTTTTTTGTAGGCTGGACTTTTTCCTGCAAGCATTTCGATTTTAACCAGCGGCATATTGTCCTCCTTAAGCTCTATTTATTGCATCATACCATAGGGGGCGTACCTTGTAAATGATTCGGTGTCGATTCAATGTTTGATGCAGAAATGAAATCGCGCTGTGCGCTCTATTTGATTCGTTGCGGTGCGCTACGAAAAGGTATGTCGAATAAAGTGATTTCTTCAGCCATTTGTTCTCGATTGTGATATAATTAAAGCCAATCATTTTGTGGAGGCGCCGTCGTGCTATTCACCTGTAAAGGTGAGAGAACCGGACACGTAATGCGATTACTGTGATCTGAATAATAAAGCATTGTTTAGCCTGCGCTAAAGATATACTGGGGGGACAATTATGTTGATTTTAGAGCAAATTCGCTTAAAGGCAAAGGCCTTGACAGTTTTTCGTCAACTGTTGGACGACAAAGTTATTAAGGCCTTTTTGGAAATGATAGATATTCATGAAAAAGGTGGTACTTGGAGCCTTGAAAAATATGCCTGCTTCACGCACTTGCTGTTTGAATCTGATGAGAACTTTACGGACTATGTTTGGTCACGCATTGTGTCGGATGAAAACACGTATATACGGAAGTGTTCGAATAGGCAGCTTGTTTCAACAATGCTGAAACAGACCGTTGATTATGAACTTCGAACCCTGCAGGATATGTCGCAGATAACCTCAGAGCTGATAAAACAAGAAATAGACTTTGATGTGTTCTTGCCTGAATGGACAACAAACGCAGAAATGGATTTTGTCCGACTGTATGAAGAAAGAATAGCGGCGCTTTTTTCTGTTGGCTATGGCATATATTCCAGCTACACCATGTTCACATACAGCAAAGGAAAGATCATCCCTGTGAAATGTCCTGACCAAGTCAGGCTGTCAAATCTTATCGGATATGAAGCTGAGCGGGAAAAAATTACAGCGAATACCCTTGCGTTTGTGGAGGGAAAACCGGCCGCCAATGCTCTTTTATATGGGGATGCGGGAACCGGAAAGTCTTCGACGGTCAAAGCGATCGTCAACCAATTTGCAGACCGGGGTTTAAGGCTGATTGAAGTCAGAAAAGGAGATTTGCTTGAAATTCCCGAATTAATTGAACAGCTGGCCGACAACCCGTTAAAATTTATACTATTTATAGACGACTTGTCGTTTTCAAAACATAATGAAGAAATCGGCGCGTTGAAAGCCATATTGGAAGGCTCTGTTTCTGCAAAAACCTCAAATGTTATCATCTACACAACCAGCAACCGACGTCATCTGATTAACGAGCGATTTGAAGACCGACAGGGAACCGATATCCATATAAACGAAACGATCCAGGAACAAACATCGTTGTCGGACCGTTTTGGGCTTTTTATCCTGTTCATTAGACCGGAAAAGGATGAATACCTGCGAATCGTTCATGAGCTCATGAAACAATATGTTCTTGGCGAAGTGGAAAATGTTGATTTGCTCGCCGAACGTCATGCTTTGGAACGCGGCGGCCGTTCAGGCAGAACAGCGCGGCAATTTGTTGAAAGCATGAAGAGTATGCAATAAGCTTGATTGGAACAGGCGTTCCCACAGAACCGCTAAGACTTCAGATATCAGCTCCGGCGTGCCGATACGCCCGTGCATTGGTATCCGAGAAGAAAGGAAGCGCAGAAGCAAGGATAAACCTGTTTTTCTCAACGTCAGCTATAGCACTTGTTATCGATATCAAAATGATTTTTTCAATATTCTAAATAAATAAAATCAGGGGTGCAGCAATTATCTTTTTGTTGCGCCCCTGATCTATAGCGGGAAGTCGGGGGTGAAGATAAGAGTCACCCAAACCTCAAGGTACCCGGATTTATGACCTTCAGCAGTTCTTCAAAATTCTTTACATTTATTTTTTGATAGATACTGTTAAGATGCTTTTTAATAGTGTTTTCAGAGATAAACATTTCTTTTGCCAGGTCATGGCGCGCCACTCCGGCAACAATCTTTTGAACCAGCTCTTTTTCACGTGCCGACAGATGATATACAGAGGATAATCTGTCGACATTCTGACTGATAATATTATGCTGAATCCCGTTGGGAAACAGGTTTTTGAAGCAGGCACACAAGTGAGTATTGATTGTTTTCAGAATAAGCATCTCTTTATCCGTGAAATTGCCCTCTTCCCGGGAACGATATATACATGTGTTGCCATAGCTATACCCATTTCCGGCGATATTGCATACTGCGCCATAGTAGGCGTTAATCGGAGCCATCCATTCCTTCATGAAGACGGAATCGGCCATATATTTTTCAACAATTATATCAGTTTCCCGAAAGGACTTTTCTTCGGGAACTGCACTATACCACAGGACAAAATCGTGAACAATATATTTTTTGCTGTACAGCTCCATGTGCTCTGCCGGAATATCTTCACTCTTATTGTGAAAAAACTCAATCTTATCGCCTCTCTTGCTGATTAAGCAGCTCATGGAATGCGAGAACGGAATCAGTTCTTTCAGCCTCTTGATGGTATTACCTAAATTCGGGTAAGGCACGGAAGAATATATCTCCATAACAATATCGTTTATTATTTCCCAGTCTTTGGAGCTGATGGTCTCGTCCATGGTACACCCCTTTCACATTTGTGGTTCTAATCGGTTCTATTGTCATCAAAAAAAGCGGACGTTCAGTTCTATATCAGAATACCATATTTATCGGTAGTTGCAAGATTATATTCGTAAGATTTACACTAAATTTAAATATAATTTGCTAAAGCTATGGTAACGGCAAAGTGTATAAAATACAGAAGAGGAGTTAATAAAGTGGAGAAAAAGAATTTCAAGTTATTTGATGCTATCCTGTCGGTAATTTGCGTTGTCTTTGTCGCTGAAGCGGCAGCACCGTCAGCAGCAATAGGGAATTCGCAGTTTTTTTGGTGGATTTTCTTGATTATCGCATTTCTTTATCCTTACGGGCTTATCACATCTGAGCTCGGCACGACCTACGACGACGAGGGCGGGCTTTATGACTGGATTCGCAGAGCCTACGGAAACAGGTGGGGCTCCCGCGTCTCATGGTATTACTGGCTGAGTTTCCCGCTTTGGATGGCCTCTCTTGCCGTCATGTTCCCGTCGACAATCGACGCGATTTCAGGCTCGTCACTCGGCGTAATTCCCAGCCTTGCGATTGAACTTGCGTTCATTTGGATTGTTGTCTTCCTGAGCTTCACAAAAATCAGCGACAGCAAATGGGTTATCAATATATCCGCGTTTGTTAAGATTTTCCTTGCGGTTGCCATTGGCGTTCTAGGTATCTACGGTGCCGTTACACACGGTGTGGCAAATGAGTATACAGTCAGATCTCTTTTCCCGTCTTGGGATTTAAGCAGCCTTTCGTATATCTCCATAATCCTGTTTAATTTCACGGGCTTCGAGGTTATCGCTTCCTTCACCTCCGCAATGAAAAATCCCAAAAAGCAGGTGCCCCAGGCGATTATCGCAGGCGGAATTTCAATTGCCGCCATCTATATGTTCTCTTCCTTCGGTATCGGCGCAGCTATTCCCACAGATAAAATAAATACCGCCAGTGGTTTGCTGGACGCGTTCCAGATGCTGACGAACAAAACCGGCGGCGCGTTCATCGTAGCGATGGGCATACTCTTCCTCATCACCCTGTTCGGAAACATGGTCTCCTGGGCATACGGCGTGAACTACGTGTCCCAATACTCAGCAAAAAACGGCGGCTTGCCGAAGGTTTTTGCTTATGAAAGCAAAAAAACTGGAATGCCTATCGGTGCGGCCATTATTAACGGCGTCGTGGCAAGCGTACTGGTTCTTGCTGCACCGCTATTGCCGAATCAGGATATTTTCTGGAGCTTCTTCGGCCTGAATGTTATAGCCCTTCTTTTGGCTTATGTTCCTCTGTTTCCCGCCTTCCTCAGGCTGCGCAAAATTGATCCCGACAGAGAGAGACCCTACAGAGTTTCCGGCGGCGCGCTCAAACTGCGCCTGATGTCGGTGGTACCTGTGATTTTGCTTGTTATTTCTATCATCTTCTGCTGCTATGGCGATGTGCCGCTGACTGTCGGCACCCTTCTTGCCGTTATAGCCGGAGAAATAATCTGCAGACGTAAGGCGAACAATGGCGAGGGCTCTTCTCTTTAATCTGAGCAGCAGATCCATCTTCAATGACAACATGTAGATTTTCAAAAGATAAGGAGCTCAAAAATGAAAAGAATTTATCCGAATGAATCAACACCAAAAAAAGACGGGTACAGAATGCCCGGCGAATTTGAACCCCATAAGCAAATCTGGATGCTTTGGCCCGAGCGCCCGGATAACTGGAGAGACGGCGCAAAGCCCGGTCAGAAGGCTTATACAAATGTTGCAAAGGCAATAAGCGAGTTCGAGCCTGTTACCATGTGCGTTTCCAAGGAGCAGTTTGCCAATTGCCGCAACTGCCTCCCGCCCGAGATTCGCGTTGTCGAAATGGCCTCCAACGACTCGTGGATACGCGACTGCGGCCCGACCTTCCTTGTAAACGACAAGGGCGATGTCCGCGCTGTGGACTGGGACTTCAATGCCTGGGGCGGACTTGTGGACGGGCTCTATTTCCCCTGGGACATGGATGACCAGGTTTCACAGAAGGTCTGCGAAATTGAGGGCATCGTTTCTTACCGAACCCCCGGCTTTGTGCTTGAGGGCGGCTCTATCCACGCTGACGGCGAGGGAACGCTTCTCACGACCGAGATGTGCCTTTTAAGCGAGGGCAGAAACCCTGACAAGAGCAAGGGAGAAATTGAGGATATGCTAAAGGAATACCTCAATCTTGAAAAAATCATCTGGATTAAGGATGGCATCGACCCTGACGAGACGAACGGACATGTCGACGACGTAGCCTGCTTCGTCCGTCCGGGCGAGGTCGCCTGTATCTGGACCGACGACGAGGACAACTACTTCTATAATGCGTGCCAGGCGGCTTACAAGGCTCTGTCCGAGACAACGGACGCCAAGGGACGCAAGCTCAAGATTCACAAGCTCTGCATGCCGAAGAAAAATGTCACAATAAAGGCTGACTTCGCAATCGACAGCGTCGAGGGTACGATGCCCCGTGAGGACGGCGATATATGCATTGCCTCCTATATGAACTTCCTCATCGTAAACGGCGGCGTTATCGTTCCGCAGTACGGCGACGAGAACGACGCACTCGCTCTTGAGCAGGTACAGGCCATGTTCCCCGAGCGCAAGGCTGTCGGCGTTGGGACATGGGAAATTGTTTACGGCGGCGGCAATATCCACTGCATCACCCAGCAGCAGCCCAAAGCTGGAAGCTGCAACTAAGACTGGCAGCGCTTTTTCTGCCTACCGTTATTTTAGAAATATATTATTTACGGAGGTATCACTTGGCAAGAATAGTAATTGCACTCGGCGGAAATGCTCTTGGAAATACTACGGAAGAGCAGAAGCAGAGAATCGACGAGGCAGCACCTTCCCTTGTTGATCTCATCAGACAGGGACATGAAATTATCATCAGTCACGGAAATGGCCCTCAGGTTGGCATGATCAAGCTGGGGCTGGATATAGCGTCAGACACAAACGACAAAGTCGCGCGTTTTCCGCTGCCTGAATGCACAGCCATGAGTCAGGGCTATATCGGCTTTCATCTGCAAAATGGAATTCTGCGTGAACTGCGTGCCCAAAAGATGCCGTGGCATGTCGCCACAGTTGTAACACAGATGGAAGTGGATCCCAATGACCCTGCATTTAAAAACCCAACAAAGCCGATAGGTGCGTTTTACTCTAAAACTGAAGCTAAAAAGTTGAAAGAGGAAAACCCAAACCTAATCTTTAAAGAGGACGCGGGTCGCGGATGGCGTCAGATGGTTCCGTCCCCCAAGCCCATCGAAATCGTTGAAAAGGAGAGCATTTTAAAGCTTCTTGATAACGAGTTCATTGTTATCGCCTGCGGCGGCGGCGGAATTCCCGTCGTAAAAATCGAAGACGGTGATTACAAGAGCATTTCGGCAGTCATTGACAAGGACTTTGCCTCCGCGAAGCTTGCGGAGCTGTGCGATGCGGACTATCTCTTTATTCTCACGGCAGTAGACAGAGTATGCATCAATTACGGCAAACTGAATCAAGAGGAACTAAAAGAAATCACTGTGGAAAAAGCCAAAGCACTCTCTGCCGAGGGGCACTTCGCGCCCGGCAGCATGCTCCCAAAGGTCGAAGCCGCCATATCCTTTGCCTCTTCCAAAAAAGGAAGGCGCGCGGTTATCGCCTCTTTGGAAAAGGCTCCGCTTGCTATTCAAGGAGAAAGCGGAACAGTTATCACGCTTTAATAGCACAATGTAAATCATTATATTGACCAAAGGAGAAATAATATGAAAACCGAACTGAGACACTTTATTGACACCAACGACTTCACCAAAGAGGAGTTGATGGAGATTATCAATCTATCAATTAAAATTAAGGACTGCATCAAGGTTGGCTACTACCCCCCTCTGCTGAAGAACAAGAGTCTGGGCATGATTTTTCAGCAGGTATCCACACGTACCAGAGTATCGTTTGAGACGGCCATGGAGCAGCTTGGCGGTCATGCCGAGTTCTTTGGCCCCGGCATGATACAGTTGGGCGGTCACGAAACTATTGAAGACACCGCTCGAGTGCTCTCGCAGCTTCTGGATATCGTTATGGCGCGCGTTATCACACACGACTCTATTGTCAGCCTTGCTAAGTACTCCACCATTCCAGTACTGAACGGCATGAGCGACTATAACCATCCGACCCAGGTCATTGCCGATGCTATTACCGTTATTGAGAATCTGCCCCAGGGCAAAAAGCTTGAGGACTGCAAAATGGTCTACTGCGGCGACGCTACCCAGACTGCTTTTTCCGTGGGCTCCATCTGCACGAAGCTTGGCATGGATTTTGCCTTCTTCGGGCCCAAGAGCCACGAGTACAATGAGCACCACATCTCTGTCCTGAACGCAAACGCCGCAATTTCCGGCAGCAAGTGGATTATGACCGATAATGCGGACGAGGCTATGGCTGGTGCTGACTTCGTTTACGGAGACGTGTGGGTTGGCCTGTATGAAAATGAGCTGCCGTACGCGGAGCGCATGGCGATTTTCCATCCCAAGTATCAGATCAACAAGGAATTGCTGGCTAAGGGCAACCTAGGCATAAAGGTCCTGCATTGCCTCCCCGCCAACCGCGGAGAGGAAATTACAGACGAGGTCATCGACAGCAATCTGTCCATCTGCTGGCAGGAGGCCGGAAACCGCCTGACCGCTATGCGCGGACTGCTTGTGTATTTCACCAGAAACCTGCCGACCCACACCGAGCTGCAGAGAAACGCCGCCAAAGAGGGCCTAGATAACTTCATGAACGACATGAAAACTATCTGAGAATAATGAAGTAAAATACTGCATTACAGACTGAAGACAAAAGTACCGCCTTTATGGTTGCATTTTACCATAAGGGTGGTACTTTTGCCTTCAATGCTTGAATCCTGTATAAGCTGTAGATGTTTCATCACCAGTCACTTTTGAGATTTGCCAAAAATCATTTTCATAAACAACATCAAGTACCACTATGAAGGACGTAGACATTCCTGTCGAAGTGGCCGTGTTATACTTAACTTCAAAACTTTGTGTAGTATCGTTTACTTCTTTCTCGCTAATTATTTCGTAACCCGCAACCCAAGGACTTGACATGCCTGTTATCCAATTAGCAAAAGTTTCCTTTAAATTATTCTCATAAATATCTTTTAACTCTTTTGTCATAACGCTGTATTGTATTGCGGCACTCCGCCGCATCAATCCCTCCGACCACACCTCAATAGCTTTTTCTGGAGAATCTACACCAACATAGTTCATAGCATCTTTCAACAAATCCCTTTGTGCTGAACATCGAACAATGTCTCCTCCGCCAATATTTATATAGTCATCAAGATAGTTTTGGACATTATATCCGAGCTTTTTTGCGAAAAAATCCAACGGTACATACATAGTATTTTTTATTTCAATTGGTCTTTTGTCCTGTGGGAAGCGAACTATTTGATAATTGATTGTGATGCCTTTTGTGTTATAGTCAGGTTCAATGTTGTTTTTGCTTCTTACCCCAAATGCTGTATTTAAAAATATAATACTAATCATGATGCTTGTTATCAGACTTTTGGTGATAAATATTTTCATATACATTCAGCTCCATCCATTTAATAGTTTAAAAATGTAATGTTCTGTGCGATGATGTCATTAGTATCTCGAACTTACGATGATAACAATAAGGCAATTATCGGTAATGAATCACTACACCATAAGAAAGCCGTTATTAACAGCTTTTTTGCGTGATATCGGGCAAACTAAATAAAACTAAGAAGGAGGTGCTGCCCGATGACCAATAACAGAAAACCCAATAGATTAATCCACGAAAAATCCCCCTACCTCCTCCAACACGCCCATAATCCTGTGGACTGGTATCCGTGGGGAAAGGAAGCCTTTGAAAAAGCAGCGGCGGAAGATAAGCCCGTCTTTCTCAGCGTGGGGTACTCGACCTGTCATTGGTGTCACGTGATGGCGCATGAGAGTTTCGAGGACGCGGAAATTGCGGCCATTCTAAACGAGAACTTCGTGTCTATTAAGGTTGACAAAGAAGAGCGGCCCGATATCGACAGCATATATATGTCTGTTTGCCAAACCTTGACAGGCAGCGGCGGCTGGCCTATGAGCATTTTTATGACGCCGGGGCAAAAGCCGTTTTTTGCCGGAACTTATTTTCCGAAAACTGCGCGCTATGGCTCTGTGGGTTTCACCGAGCTGCTTTTGGCGGTGCGAGACAAGTGGCACAAAAACCGTGATGAGCTCCTGCAATCTTCGGAGGAAATCATGGCTTACCTGAAGCGGAAACCGGAAACGTCTGGAGAGATTGATGAAACGCTGCTGCCCGCTGCTGTTGCGCAATTTAAGAAGATGTTTGACAAAAAATACGGCGGCTTCGGAAGCGCACCGAAATTTCCTATGCCCCATAATTTGCTGTTTTTAATAGATCAATTTGAAAACAGCGGAGATAAAGAAGTCCTTGATATGGTAGAGACGACCCTGATTCAGATGTATAAGGGTGGCATATTTGACCATATCGGCTATGGTTTTTCCCGTTATTCCACCGACATGTATTTTCTGGTGCCTCATTTTGAGAAGATGCTCTATGACAACGCGCTGCTGATCATGGCCTATGCGAAGGCGTTCTATGTTACTAAAAAGCAGATTTTCAAAGAAGTCGCCGAGAAAATTGCAGACTATGTCCTCCGTGAAATGACCGGACCCGAGGGCGGCTTCTGCTCGGCACAGGATGCCGACAGCGCGGGTGAAGAGGGGAAATTTTATTTGTTTACGCCCGACGAGATTATTAAGCTTTTGGGAGAGGAAACTGGGCGAAGCTTCAATATAAATTACGGCATTACACAGGCAGGCAATTTTGAGGGCGGAAATATTCCCAACCGTCTCCACAGCGGAACCGAGGGCGGCTTCGAGGCTTATCTTCCGCGTCTGCGCGATTATCGGAAGGAAAGGATGAGCCTGGCCTTGGATGATAAAATTCTGACCGCTTGGAATTCACTGATGATCGCCGCGTTGGCACTGCTCTATCGCGTAACCGGAAAGGAACTGTATCTGAAAGCGGCGGTCACCGCGCTCAGGTTTATTGAACTGAAACTCAGCGAGGGCGATACGCTTTATGTGAGCTTTCGCGAGGGCGCGCGCAGCGGAAAGGGTTTTTTAGATGATTATGCCTTCTATGTGTTTGCCCTGCTGAACCTGTATGAGGCAACGCTTAGTTCGGGATATCTGGAAAAGGCACAGCGCTTCTGCAAAAAGACGACAGATTTTTATGACGAAAAAAATGGCGGATTTTTTATTAACGGCAAGGAAAACGAACGGCTTATTCTTGCGCCGAAGGAGACTTATGACGGCGCCATACCCAGTGGAAATGCCGTCATGGCCTATAATCTTGTCAGGCTCTTTCAAATAACACAGGACGACAGCTTTGGCATTTGGGCGGAAAAACAGCTGGCGTTCATGTCCACCCAGGCAGCCCAGTATCCTGCTGGGCACAGCTTTTACCTGCTCGCACTGGCGCAGCATGTCGATTCCCCGGAGCACGTTACCGTTGTTCTAAAAGACGGGCGTACGCGTGAGACGCTGAAGGATAAGTTCAGACTCAATACGGTTATAACGGTCCTTGAGCGGCCAACGGATGACTATAGGCTCCTCGATGGCAAAACCACCTTTTATGTGTGCAAAAACAGAACGTGCCTGCCGCCGACGAATGATATTTAAGGCAAACAACGCTAAAGCCCGCGGCTGATTAGCCGCGGGCTTTAGCGTTCAATATGTTCGATGCATAACGAGCTTTGATAATGCCAAAATGCTGGATGTGATGCGGTAGTTAAAACAGCCGATTTTTACTCAACGAGCGCCACCGTCGTTTTGGGCAGGCAATTTAAATCGCTCTTGCTCGAATTGATCGTGATATAGCTGCCGTTAAAATTAAGCGTATTTCCAATAACACGCCCGTTTATTGTCTGGTAAGAGCCGTTCATCATGATTGAGCCGTTCGGCGCATAAACGATACCGTCAAGCTCTATGTATGAGCCGTTAATCATGATATTTCCGTTCGTGGAGTAAAAACAAACGGCATCACTGGATGAATTTTTAATATTACTACCGTTAAAGGTAATATTGCCGGAAGCAACGATGATGCCATTTCCCGTAAATTCACTTCCGTTGACGGTCAGATCGCCGTTTACGTAGATAGGGGATGTAACATTGATCTTGCTGCCGTTAAAAAACTTGTTTCCGCTATAGAACTGTCCCGCATCTTTCGCATCCGTTTGTATGAACGCTGAAAAGTCTGGCATCTCTATGGAAGGGGCAGCGGTGTAATTCTTGTTGCCGATACTAATACTGCTGCCATAAATGTAGATGGCTGAGCCCTGACAGGTTCCACCGACGTTTATAATTGAACCATTGAGGTTCAAGCTGGATACCGCCTCCGCAGACCCGCCGATAACCATACTGGACCCATTGACCATTAAGTTGTAATTTGAATGAACGCTGCCGCCGATGTTAATACCGCTGCCATTAATTAATAAAGTGCTCGATGGGCTGCCGGAAAAGGCCGAATAAGTAAAGGGGCCACTATTGATACCCGTCTTTTCTGCAACTGCCCGTGTGGATATGCTGACGCTGCTCAGTCCAAGAACCCTTGCAAAGGTATAGTCGACGTTCCTGGTACACACGACCTCAATTTTGTTGGAATTACCGTTATAGTGTGCCGTCGCCGTCGTTTCAGAGGCAAGCATGCCATTTTGCTCGGCATAGCTTAGTGCCGTGCCTTCCGCCGTGGAAACACTCGGTAAATCCTGGGCGCCTGCTAATGCAGCGGCATCAACAGCATTTTGCAGCTTTTCCTTTTCCATTGAAACCCGGCCAATATCAATGGCGAAAGCCGCCATCCCGCATATAACCACAAATAGTAATGCAAACAAAACCATGGATTGGCCGGATTCGTCCTTCAGCAGTTTTACCTTTGAAGTCATAGCTGTCTCCTTCACTTACAAAACCATTATTTGCATAAACACCACCCAGTCTAATTTTATTAAACTATGTCAACATGAAAATAGAATTAATTTTAAGGAATAATTTAGCAATGGCACACTTCCATAATAAATACTCGCCTGACCAAGTCGGTCAGGCGAGTATTCGTTTAATCCTTGGACATAATTAATTTAGTAAAGATACTTTTATGCGTTAACGCTTGTATTCGTCTGAATAATAACGCAAACAGCAGGACCTGCTGAAAGGATGTTCGCTATGGGAATTTTATCTTGGATTGTGCTCGGCGGATTGGCCGGCTGGGTTGCCAGCATCATCATGAGGAAGGATGCTTCAATGGGCGTATTCGCCAACATTATTGTTGGTGTGATCGGCGCGGCAATCGGCGGATTTCTGACAAATTATTGGGGCGGATGGGAGATAACAGGCTTTAACATGAAGAGCTTTCTTGTCGCGCTTTTAGGTTCTGTTATTCTGCTGGCCATCATTAACCTGATCAGGCATGGCAAAGTCAGATAAGGCGCAGCTGAAGAATTAGAATTAAACTATCGTTAACCGCTCTCGACGCCATCGCGCCGGGGGCGCTTTATTTTTCCTTCAGTTTATTGCCATCGATATCCGTGAATTCCCCGCAGGCGATCAAAATAACGTCAATAAGCCAGCCTATGCCAAGACATCCGCCCGTCAAGAGCCACACGATGCCTGTGCCGATTTTTCCGCAGTAGAAGCGGTGGACACCCATTCCACCCAGAAAAATACAAAGCAAGAGCGTCGTCAACCAATCTTTGCCGGATGTCATATAGGGGGTTCCGCCGCCAACGCCCGAGGTGATGGGGTTCCCGCAACTGGCGCAATACTTGACGCCGATATCGTAGTATTTGTTGCATCTGGGACAATAATTTCGAGAAGCGGGCAACATAGCACCGCAGCGCACGCAATAAGCAGCATTAGCGGCATTTGGGCTTCCGCATGATAAACAATCCATATTTTGCCCTCCCAATTAAACACCGCTATCACGGTCGTCTTTTAATTATATTATTAAACGCTATTTAATAAGCCAAAAGAGGAAGCACTTATTTATAGCACTGAAAGGCCCATCATTTGACATCATCACGAAGCGTTATTTCTATCAGCCACATATTACCACTTGAAGCATAAAAGCGCAACAAAAAAGGCAGGGCAGCCCTTATTTAGATGGTTATTAAACATAATAGGAGGGCGGTGTTTGCTTAACGATATCGTGCCAATAGTTGTTCCAAAGCAAATTGACACTATATTTATTGTTTTCATCTACAGTTGATACTGCAGTCAAAAATGTAATTAATAGCTCGTTCTCCTTTTCGCGTCCACGAATAATTTGAGCGCTTTTTTTGCTGCGGCCAGTATTATAATTTATTGAATTGATAATGTTATTATTATTTTCCATACGAATATGGATCATTTTAGTTAATAGATCTTTGGAAATAGGCGTAGTGAATTCTTTGATTCCATCGCCGCTTTCTGCTCGTTTTATCAGTTCTTTCTTAATGGCACTAAGTTTTGACCACTTTTCATTTTCCAGAGTCTCAGTTGAGGGAACGAGGTTAAAAAGATGTTCTTGCGTGCTGCTGAGCTCCGCAACGGTTTTTTCCGAAAAAACGCCTGAATAACTGGTTCCAGTACTTGGGGCTTGCTTAATTTTTATTAAACTTACTATAGTGTCACTGGGCAGAGCGCTGATATAATTACGTAGATTTTCCCATCCATTACTTGTATGTTGGCCCACACTAACCTTAAACTCCCCATATTCATAAACCGTTCTATGGACCGCTTGAGAATGATAGGTGATATCATTGAGAGGGCTCATATACTGAATGATGTCACCCGGTTCCAGATATGAATAAATAGAATGCCAAGTGCTGTTTTTAGTAAAATCAATGGCAGTGTATTTTTTATATGCATACGCTTTTCTTGCTCCGAAATTATTGATATCGATCCAATAATAACTGAAGCTATGCGCATTTGTCCACGTGGAGGTTCTCTCTGCCCCCCAACTGGAGCCGTAATAATACCAATCCTTGGTTGTTGGGTTCGGAACTGACTCGGTCATGGGCATTTTTCCTGCTGCTAACACCTGTGAAATAAAATTTGTGCAATCTCCTCCTAAATTTGTATAATCGAAATATGCGATGTTAGGAGTGATTGTATAGTTATAAATATACTGAGCTGCATTTGTTCTGTTATAGCAGCTATTGCATGGACCTTCAGTATATTCAGCGGATGCTGTATTCAAGAATAGGCGCATTAAAACAACGCTCAATATCAAACAACAAGATTGTTTTTTAGTTTTCATCGGTTTCACTCCATACAGTCGGTTGATGAGAAATGATTAATCGCACTTTGACCAACCCTCATATTTTCACGTTAAAACAAGGGCTTATGCATAACAGCTCATATTTCCTCACCGACAAATATTAGAAACAAAGTTACCCTTTCTTAATAAGATAAACCAGCAGCCTTTCGCAGCTATCAGATTAGTATGGGAGTAATCCGGTTATTATTTGGATTCTCAGCTTGTCCATAGCGTACCTATAAAGAGCGGTTTACCGCTTTGTATAGGAGAAAACAGCGAGCAATTGTGCGACTAATGACGAGCTGTTTTTAGAAAAATGATATCGCTAAGGGAAAAAGCGTAAAAGACACGATGAAGAAAGCCTGTAGTTATTGAAACTACAGGCTTTCTTCATGGCAGCGAGAGAAGGATTCGAACCCTCACAAACTGAGTCAGAGTCAGTTGTGCTACCTTTACACAATCTCGCTATATCTATAAACTTTGCAGACGCAAGAGTAATTATACTATATTATCCGTTAATGTCAAGTCAAATCATCAAGAAAAAACGCAAATCTGCGCTCTTTCGAGAGCGCAGATTTCTTGCATTCGTCAATGCCTGCAGCTTTACTTCTCCAGATAGCTGACCACCAGCTCGTGTAGGAGCTCGTCGCGGTCGAGCCGACAGATCAGACTGCGGGCGTTGTTGTAGTTGGTGATGTAGGTCGGGTCCTCGGATAGAATATATCCGACAATCTGATTAATCGGATTATAACCCTTGACTACAAGAGAGTTATAGACGGAGGACAAAATTTCCTTCATTTCCGTCTTGTTGTCAATAACATTAAACTTGCGTGTTGCATCCTCCATACATACAGCCTCCCTTCAGCTTTGTAACCCTATTATAGCAAATATATTCCAAGAGTAAAGCGGTCTTATATTACTATTCAGTTACATTTTGGCGCAAAAGGGCTTATCTTATTACAGCACCATGCTTTTTTTCTATAAGTGAGAGGATGGATTTGAGAATTTCGTCCGCATGATCGTCCGTTAATGTCTGATCTTTGGCACGCAGCGTCAGCGAGAAGGCGACACTGCGCTTGCCCTCCGGAATGCCGGCACCCGTATAAACGTCAAACAGACGGCAGTTTTCAAGATAGTCTCCGCCAGCTTCGTACATCGTGTCGGAGAGGGCGGCCGCGGTGATAGCGGCGTCGCAGACCACAGCAATATCGCGGGTCATGGCAGGGAAACGGGGCAGCGGCACATAGGTCGGTTCGGGAGAGACGCAGCGCATCAGGGCCGAGAAACTCAATTCTGCCGTATAGACGGCAATGTTCATTCCAAATTCGGCGGCGACGGCCGGGTGCGTTTGTCCCATGATGCCAAGAAGGGTGTTGTTGCAGGTGATTTTGGCACAGCGGCCCGGATGGTAGGCACTGTTATCGGTGACAGCCTCAAAGCGGATGTTTTTAATGCGCAGGTCCGTAAAGAGTGCCTCGATTTCGCCCTTAAGCTCGAAAAAGCCGGCATCCTTGCCAAAAGCGCCGAGTGTCAGGACGATCTGTTCGTTTGCAAGTTCCTGGGCCTCAGCCGGCAGATAAATCGTTGCCAGCTCGAAGAGCTTGACATCCATATTTCGTTTAGCAAGATTCGTGCTCAGCACATCCAGCATGGAGGGAAGCGCTGTTGTGCGCATGACGCTTGTGTCCTCACCCAACGGATTTTGGATGACGAAGGCGTTTCTGAGCGGACTGTCGCTGGGCAGATGAATTTTATCCCAGGCCGTTCTGCTGCCGAAGGAGTAGGTCATGACTTCAAAGTAGCCCATACCGCGGCAGACGGCGCTGATCTCGCGCTCAAACTGCTGCTTCGGAGAGAAACCGCCCAGTGCCGCTTCGCCCTTAAAGACGGTCGGTTCAATCTTGTCGTAACCGTAAAATCGGCCAATCTCTTCCGCGATATCCGCAAAGTGTTCAATATCCGAGCGGAAGGAGGGGGCAATAATCGTGTTGCCTTCCATCTTGAACTGGAGCTTTTCAAGGACATTCACCATGAAGTCGCGATCGATATCCGTACCGAGCAGGGCATTAACGCGTGCGGGTTCGAGGGGCAGACGCACCTCCTTGGGCTGCACTGCAACCACATCGACCACACCGTCCATCACTTCACCTGCGCCCAGAAGCTCGACAAGCTCGCAGGCACGCTTAACAGCGGGTATGGTGTTCATCGGGTCAAGGCCTTTCTCAAAGCGCCCGGAGGCGTCTGTGCGCATGCCGAGTGCAATTGCGGTCTTCCGAATTGAGGTTCCGTTAAAGTTCGCCGATTCGAAGACAATGACAGATGTCCGATCGGTAATTTCGCTGTTGCCGCCGCCCATGACGCCCGCAAGACCGATAGGGTCGTGCTCGTCGGCAATGACAAGCATGTCTTGTGTAATTGCCCGGTCTTTGTCGTCGAGCGTTTTAAGAACCTCACCCGCATTTGCGCGGCGAACAACAATCTTTCCGCCCTTGACGCAGGAATAATCGAAAGCGTGCATAGGCTGACCGTATTCCAGCATAACATAGTTTGTGATATCCACAATGTTGTTAATCGGACGCACACCGGAAGCGCGCAGTCTGCGTCGCAGCCACGCGGGAGAGGGGGCAATCTTGATGTTTTGAACCATCTTGGCCGTGTAGCGGGAGCAAAGGTCAGGATCGGCAATTTCAACCCTCAGATGTTCGGTAATGTTGCCCGCGCCTCCCTTGACGATTGGCTGGGGGAGCGACAAGGTCCTGTTGAAGGTGGCAGCACTTTCGCGTGCAAGACCAATGACAGACAGGCAGTCGGGGCGGTTGTTTGTAATTTCAAAATCAACGACAGTGTCGTTAAATCCGAGAACGTCCCTGATATCGTCACCGACTTTGCAGGGCTCCTGAAGAATGAAAATACCGTCCTCAATGGCGTAGGGATAGTCGTGCGTGTCCAAGCCAAGCTCCTTGAGTGAGCAGAGCATGCCCTGCGACTCGACACCGCGGAGCTTGCCGGTACGAATTGTAACGCCACCGGGGAGCGTTGCGCCATCTGTCGCAGTCGGGACGAGATCGTCCTTTCTGACGTTTTGAGCGCCCGTGACGATGGTGATCGGCGAAGCCGTGCCGACATTGACCGAGCACACCCACATATGGTCGGAGTTCTCATGGCGGACGATATCCAATACCCGTCCGACTATGACACCCGAAATCTCGGCGCCCAGGGTCTCATAGCCCTCAACCTTAGACCCGGACATCGTCATGGCGTCACAGTATTCTTTATCCGAAGCTTTAATGTCCGTAAATTCGGACAGCCATTCGCGTGATAATAACATATATTTTCCCTCCCTCAGAACTGGTTCAGGAACCGGACATCGTTTTCGTAAACGAGGCGCAGGTCGCTGATATCGAAGCGGCGCATGGTCAGGCGCTCAAGGCCGATGCCGAAAGCAAAGCCCGAATAGACCGAGCTGTCGATCCCGCAGCCCTCGAGCACTTTCGGGTGCACCATGCCTGCGCCTAGGATCTCAATCCAGCCCTCGCCCTTGCAGACACGGCAGCCTTTACCGCCGCATTTAAAGCACTGTACGTCCACCTCGCAGCTCGGCTCCGTAAAAGGGAAGTGGTGCGGACGGAAGCGCGTCACGGCGCCTTCGCCGTAAAGTCCGCGGATCAGCGTGTTGAGCGTACCCTTCAGGTCCCCAAGAGTAATGCCTTTGTCAACGACCAAGCCCTCGATCTGATGGAACATGGGGCTGTGGGTCGCGTCCACCTCGTCCTTGCGATAGACTCTGCCCGGGGAGATGACGCGTATCGGCAGGGGATGCGTCTCCATAACGCGCACCTGAACCGGTGAAGTTTGCGTGCGCAGGAGGAGTTTGTCGTCGTCAGTGAAGTAGAAGGTGTCCTGCCTGTCGCGCGCAGGGTGCCCCGCCGCATGGTTGAGCTTTGTAAAGTTATAGTCGGCAAATTCAATCTCCGGTCCCTCTGCGATGGTGAAGCCCATGCCCACAAAAATATCCTTCGCCTCGTCCAGTACGGTGTTCAGCGGATGCTTTTTGCCTATTGTGATCGGTTTGCCTGGCATGGTAACGTCAATTTTTTCGGCACGCAGGCGCAGTTCAAGCATCTTTTCAGACAGCTCGGCCCGACGGGCATCGATAGAGGCCGATAATGCCTCGCGCACCTCGTTGGCGAGCTGGCCGATAACCGGGCGCTCGTCTTCGGAGAGTGTTCCCATTTGCTTGAGAATGGCGGTGAGTTCACCCTTCTTGCCCAAATATTTGACTCTTAGGTTTTCGAGGACTTCGACGCTCTCCGCACTTTCTATTGCGGACAGGGACGCGCCCTTCAGTTCCTGCAACAACTTTTTCATGGATAACTGCTCCTTATATTAAAGATGGTTTTTGTCTGTGAATAAAAAAAGCCTTCCGTCCCATAATCAAGGGACGAAAGGAACACCTTCCGCGGTACCACCCGAATTCGGCTTCATCGCCGCACTCTTTTCGCCTTTAACGGTGCGACTCCGCCGGGGATTAACCGGATGCTCAGGGGCGAACCAAATGTCTTTTTTGCAGGGCGCTTTCAACCGACGGCGGCCCCTCTCTTTGGCAAAAAGGTAACATTATTTTCCCCATCATTGCACATATATAACAAAACATATATAACACAAACGAAGCAATTAGGCAAGAATAAATTTGACTAATTATTTTGAGAAAGCTATAATACCATAATAGTATGGATAGTTCAATGCCAAAAGTTCAGGCGGAGGGGATCGTATGCGACTTACGAATTCAAAGGCCATGCGCGATGCGGACGGACACGCAATCCACGTGCTCGGCGTGCCTTCTACCCTGCTAATGACAAATGCAGCAAAAAACATTGCCTCCGCGGCAATGGAGCTGATGGGCACTAACAAAAATGCCGTGGTGTTCTGCGGCAGCGGCAACAACGGGGGCGACGGGGTTTCCGCCGCAGCCTACCTGCTGCGTCGTGGCGTCGGCGTGCGATGCTTCCTTGTAGGCGAACGTGCCAAAATGACACCGGACTGTGCCGAGATGGAGCGCAGACTCGTGGAGTTGGGCGGTGCACTGGAAAACTTTGACCCGGCTGACCAACGAATCAAAAAAATAGCCGGGGATGCGGGCGTAATCATTGATGCCCTGTTTGGCATTGGCCTGAATTCCGAACTCAAAGGCAAGAGCCTGGCGGCTGTCAAGCTCATCAATGAGACGTCTACTGCTGTGGTGTCTGCGGATATCGCAAGCGGCGTCGAGGCCGACACGGGCCGTATTCTGGGCGAAGCTGTTCGCGCGGATATAACGGTGACGTTTTCTATGGCAAAGATCGGCCATTTTGCGGAGCCCGGCTGCACCTGCTGCGGCAGGCTTCGCGTGGCCGATATCGGTATTCCCGCCGAAGCGCTTGCAAACGCTGCAACAAATGTACACGCCGTTATGCTGGAGGACTTGTCCCTGCCGATTCGGCAGAGGGTTAGCCACAAGGGCGACTACGGAAAGCTTACCATTATTGGCGGAAGCGCTGGCTTGACGGGCGCGCCGGTTCTATGCGCGATGGCAGCGGCCAGAAGCGGGGCAGGGCTCGTTTCCATCGGCGTGCCAGACAGTATTTATGCACTGACAGCGGGCAGGCTGCTTGAACCGATGCCGTTTTCGCTTGACGATAGGGGAAACGGGCGCATCAGTATTTCGGCTTTGCCTGTCATCCTGGAAAAGCTCGACAGCGGCGACGTTGGCGTCATCGGCTGCGGCCTCTCGCGTTCGGAGGAAATTAGCGAGCTTGTCCGACTCATTATTCAAATGAGCACAAAGCAGCTCGTAATCGATGCGGACGGACTCAACGCGCTTGGTGACGACCCGCAGCTTATCAGGTCTGCACAGAAGCCGCCGGTACTTACGCCGCATGAAGGCGAGTTCAAGCGGCTGGGGGGGCTGTTGTCGGGTGACAGAATTGCAGATGCCAGGATTTTTGCTAAGACGCGCGAATGCGTACTCGTGCTCAAAGGGCACCGCACGGTCTGTGCTTTTCCGGATGGAGAGGTTTACATCATGTCGGCCGGCAACCCCGGGATGGCCAAGGGCGGCAGCGGCGATGTCCTAGCCGGAATGATTGGGGCCTTTTTAGGGCAACTTTCTTTGAAACAGGCCGTCATAACAGCGTGCGCCGTACACGCGTCGGCGGGGGATTTGTGTGCCTCGCGCCTTGGCGAATATGGCATGCTTCCCCAGGACATGATAGAGGCCATACCTGAAATCACAAAATCGATGACGAGGTGAAAGATGAAGCAGGCAGCCATGCTTGCACTGACGATAAGCCTCCTTATTATGTGCGGCTGCGGAAGCTCCGCTAAATACGAGGAAAAGTATCAAAACTGGCGCGAGAATTATCTGAACCTCACTGAGCATGAGATTACCGCCGATGTCACATCCTCAGATGACGAGAAGGTCTGCGACTATACGTTGCACTATGCGCTCAGCGCCGAAAACGAAACAGTTGAAGTTCTTGCACCTGAGACCATAGCGCGGATCAAGGCGAATATCGAAAAAGACAGCGTTCGTCTGGACTATGACGGCGTGATGCTCGAAACGGGCAGCAGCCTGTCCGAGAAGCTCTCACCGCTGACCGCCCTGCCTGTGTTCAACGATGTGATACACGAAGGGCATCTCGAAAATTCATGGCGTGAAACCGAGGGTGAAACGGAGCTGGTCGTGACGGAACTTGAAATGCCGGACGGAACGCGCATGACGCTCTGGCTGAACAATGCCGATATGAAGCCGGTTTACGCCGACATCCGAAGCGGCGACAAAATTCAAATTAAAATTAAAATCACCGAATTCAAATAAATAGAGGTCAAAAAATGCTGGAAGATAAAAAAAGAACTTGGGCTGAAATTAAGCTCTCAGGCATAGGCTACAATTACTATGCCATGCGCGCAAAAATGCCCAAAGACTGTAAATTTATGGGTATCGTCAAAGCCAATGCCTATGGGCACGGGGCGGTCGAGATCGCTAGGTATCTGGAGATACTCCGCTGTGATTATCTGGCTGTCGCCACGATTGACGAGGCCGCTGAGCTGAGAAATGCGGGCAACAAACTGCCGATACTGATACTGGGAATGACATCTCTTGAATTTGCCGACAGACTGTTTGACCTGAACGTGACACAGACCGTCAGCAGTGTGGAAACTGCCCGACTGTATTCCGATATCGCCGTCAGGCTCGGCAAGACACTGAAGATACATCTCAAGCTCGAAACCGGCATGGGACGCTTGGGGTTTAATGTCAGAAACGGCGATGTGAGCGAGCCCATAGCGGTGCTCCAGTACCCAAACCTTGAGCCGGAGGGCATCTTTACGCATTTCGCGGCACCGGACGATTTGGAAAAGGACAGCTACACAAAAATGCAGTTTCATCTTTTTGTCGAGGCCTGTGACAAAATTGAAAAGGCGACGGGCGTTCGATTTGCAATCAGACATTGCGCAAACAGCGGTGCTGTGATAAACTATCCTGAGATGTACCTTGATATGATCCGCCCGGGTGTTGCGCTTTACGGAATGTATCCCGGTCCGGATACGGGCGGAATTACGCTTGCACCCGTCATGGAACTTAAGTCGCGTATTGTGGCCATCACGGAACATGAAGCTGGCGACTGCATCAGCTATGGCTGCACCTTTACGGCTGAAAAGAAGATGAAGATAGCCGTTTTGCCCATCGGCTATGCCGACGGGCTGCACAGGATCCTCTCCAACAAAATTGACGTTTTGATCCACGGACAGCGCTGCAGGCAGGTCGGACGTATCTGCATGGACATGTGCATGGTAGACGTAACCGATGTTCAAGACGTTCAGGCGGGCGACATTGCAACGATTTTTGGGTACGATGACGGAGCCGTCATCTCTGTGGACGAAGTTGCCCAGAAGGCCGGGACCATCTCCTATGAGATGCTTTGCGCGCTTACAAAGCGCGTTCCAAGGGTGTACGTACCATAAATCATTTTCCAACTATGTATAAATATCACTCCGAAGTGAAACAATGTTAGCAGGCTCCTACATAAAATGTAGAGGGCAATCTATCATCGGAGTGTGAAACGCTTTGAGCACAGTCAAACGAGGAGATATCTATTATGCCGACCTCAGTCCCGTCGTCGGCAGTGAGCAAGGAGGCATGCGCCCCGTGCTCATCGTTCAGAACGATACGGGCAACAAGCACAGTCCGACGGTAATAGCTGCCGCCATAACCTCTCAGGTGGGCAAAGCAAGACTGCCCACTCACATCGAGCTTTCGGGACAAAGCTGCGGTTTGAGCCGCGACAGCGTGATACTGCTGGAACAGATAAGAACAATCGATAAATCCCGTTTGCGGGAGCGAATGGGCAGACTCGATGAACCGCTGATGAACGAGGTGGATAACGCCATAGCGGTCAGCTTCGGTCTGGAGGGATAGGGCTATTGCCGCAATCGGAGCGGGTCGGCTCCTGTCGGCCCGCTTTGTGTCAAACCAAAGAAAGGTACTACATACTATGAAGAAAAAAAAGATCGTAACCGTTCTGGTGGCCGTGCTGATTCTGGTTGCCGGCGTCGGGGTCGGAGCCTATGCGGCTTCAAACTTCGGGACTCAGGCGGACCCACTGGTTGCCAAGAGCTATCTGGACCAGACGGTCACGCCCAAGCTTCAGGCTGAATTTCAGGCTAAGCTCGATGAGCAGGTCCAGCTCATGGAGCAGCAGATTGACTCCAGTGCAAACGGGCTCAATTTTACGGCTGTGACGCTTTCAAACGGACAGACGCTTAAGGGCAGCGTCGGGTGCGAGATTATCCTCCGCTCGGGAACGGCTGTCAGCAGCGGCAGCTCGGGCCTTTCAGATGTGACCGACGGCAAAAGTCTTGCCTCGGGAACGGCGCTCACGGCAAACCACCTTTGCCTGGTCGGCACTCAGGGCGACGGGGTCAAGGCCAGTTCGGCCGTAACGCTTCTTGTCAGAGGCGGCTACTCGATTTCATAAAAAATAATGTCACCGTAAGGCCCAAGTGCCTGCGGTGACATTTTTATTGCTGGCGCGGAATTACATCTGAGTGCTGAATTTTTGCTTGACCTGCTGAAGTTGCTGCTGATCGGCCGGCTGAACGGGATACCAGCCCTTTGAGCTCATGTCGTTGAAGATGTCGGCTTGGATGCGATGCTCATCATCAAGAATGTTCAAAAAAGCACTTCTGAGCTGCTCGCAGACGCATTCGCCCGCATAGGTGTTATAGTTTGACGATGTGAACTTTTCGATCGAGAGGCAATCCTGGAGGATGTCCTTCTCAGTCATAGTCTTTTGGTTCTGTCCTTGACCCTGCATAAGTTTTCCTCCCTTTACTGCAAGAATGATACGAGTGTGTTGTAATGAGCGCGATGCTTGTTTGCGAAACTGTAAAGATCCTGCTGAATCTTTGTGTCGGTGCACATACTTGCCATCGACTCGAACTTTTTAATGAGCATTTGCTCGCCGCCGATTTGCTCCTCAAGAGCCGTAAGTTCTTTAGACGTAAGGTTTGCCATCGGGTGTACCTCCTTTATAATTTCAGACATTGTGCTGCACCGAAAAACAGCCTTTTGTGACAACGGCGAGGACTCCCGCGGTTAATCCGTGTTTCGGTGCCTTGACGCAATTGTGCATTTTCGGCTGTTTTTCGATGCAGGTTTAGTATGGCGCAGACACATAAAAATATTCGGAGTTCCGACAAAAAGTCAGAACTCCGAAACGCAACGGCCTTGGGCAATTTTACATACAAGGTAATTTTCGTCATTAAAAATAATTTCACCCGTAAAAAAAATGGGGCCTCCCTCTGGGAATTGAAGGGCGATTTCCTCCGGCACGGCAAGCAGCACATTGTCGTCAACCCGTGCAGAATATGCACCTGTTATGCAACTGCACATTCTCTTAGCATCTGCGCCCATAAACAGGGAGCAGGGAAGAGCACAGGGGTGCCAAACAAGGTCTGTCGCTTCATAATACGGAGGCTCGGGCGTAATAGGAGGCGGCTTATCATTCTCGGGTGGCGTAACAGGTGCCGGGACCGGCTTGTTATAATACGATTGTGGGAATTCGCCTCTATACTCTGGGACAACATGCGGCGCGGGTCCGACACTGTCAGCCACATTGGATATGCTGTCGGCATCTCCCTTCTGTCCGCCATGCGTGATTCTATCAGGAAAGTCCCGAAGGGCACTTCGGCTGATTTTTCTTGTGAGCCTCAAGATGTCGCCAAAAGGCTCCATAATCCCCAGATAGCCCTCTTTGCCGTCGCCGTAGACGGAAAGGCGCACCAGTTCTTTTTGCGGTTCGCACTTGGCCTCAAAGCACCAGAAAAGTCCCTCGCGGGTGATAGTAATTTCGCCCACCGTTTCGCCGTCAAGAATAATAGGATAACTCCCAGTGATTTCAATATCCATAAGACCTCCAAATGCACGTAATGTCGGCTCCTGTTTTGATTATATGAGTGGCAAAGCGGCTTATGATAACAAAATAGTATCTCGAGTAGTTTTGCGGGGGACAATATGCCGCGGCAGACGTTTAATACGCAGGCTTGTGCACCGTCATTTGATTTTTTGCCCGCCGACCTGGACGCGCGACAGCAATCCCGCCGTATTCAGAGTCGCATTTCAACAGATTGACTATATTAATAAGTTTAACGTGGTAATAAATTAGCGTAATAAAGTATTGACTGAAAATGGCACATGATGTATACTGCTGACATAGCTGAAAAGCATCGATTCGAAGGGGGAAAGACTGAATTGGACGTAACAGATTCGAACCTGCGCCGTCAGGAACGGGCCATATTTGAATTACGAAAGCTGTATGAGCAGTATGGCTATAAGAAATATAAGATGAGCAAGTTCGAGGAATACGGACTTTATCTTGAAAACAAGAGTTTTCTCTCCAGCCAGCAGGTCATCACGTTTACAGACCTCAATGGCCGTCTCATGGCGCTCAAGCCGGATGTCACGCTCTCGATTGCAAAGAATGCGCCTGTTGAACCGACCGAACCCGAAAAACTCTACTACAACGAAAATGTCTATCGCACACCGCATGGGTCAAATGAATACCGCGAAATCATGCAGGTTGGCCTGGAATGCTTGGGTGAGATAGACCTCTATACGCAGTATGAAGTGGTACTGCTGGCCTGCAAGAGTCTGCAAAAACTCAGCGAAGATAATTTGATGGTCCTCTCGGATATGGGCTTTGTCTCTGGCCTGCTCGAAAACTGTGGGGTCAGCCCCGCGGTCGGGGAGAAGATACTTCAATGTGTCGGACATAAAAACGCCCATGAGGTTGCTCGTATTTGTAGGAACGCGGGCGTCGCTGAAGACTTGCGTGACAGACTGACCGCGTTGACGACCCTGTACGGCGACTTTACCGAAACGCTTGAAAAAGCGGAAACGCTTGTAATCAACGACAAGATGCGGCAATCGCTCGGTCAGCTTCGTGTGCTTGCAAACCTTATTTCGCCCGAACCGGAGAGCGCACGGCTGAAGCTCGATTTCTCGGTTATTAATGATTTGACCTATTATAACGGGCTGATTTTCCAGGGCTTTATTGGCGAAGTGCCGACAGCCATTCTCTCCGGAGGCCGCTATGACAATCTGATGGAAAAACTGGGCAAGAAAACACAGGCCATCGGCTTTGCCGTGTACACCGACCAGCTTGAACGCTGTGACGAGGCGCTTGAGCGCTACGATGTTGATGCACTGCTGATCTATGAGCCTCAAGTTGACAAAACAAAGCTCTCTGCCGCCGTCAAGATGCTCACAGCCAACGGCAGAAGGGTTCGTGTGCAGAACACGGGCACACAGAAACTACGGTATAAGCAGCTTTTGAGACTGACTGACGGAGGGCTAGAAATACTTGAAACAAATGATTAAGATTGCCCTTCCGAAGGGAAGACTGGGCGAAAGTGTCTATGCGCTTTTCGAACAGATCGGTTACGGCTGCGCCGAGGGGCCCGAAAACAGCCGCAAGCTTGTCTTTGAAAATGAGGAAAAGGGTGTCTGCTATTTTTGGGTAAAGCCTTCTGATGTTGCAATCTATGTTGAGCACGGCGCAGCCGATGTCGGCATCGCCGGGCTTGATATTCTGCTTGAACAGGGCCCGGATGTTTATGAACTGCTTGACCTCGGGCTTGGAAAGTGCAGAATGGTGGTTGCGGGTAAAAGGGAAGCGCTCTCAGTTACCGGCAGAACGCTTAGGGTGGCGACCAAGTTTCCGAATATTGCGAAAAACCATTACACCGAGCAGAGCCGCGAAATTGAAACAATTAAACTAAACGGCTCCATCGAGCTTGCACCGATCGTAAAACTCTCGGATGTGATTGTGGACATCGTTGAAACAGGCAAGACGCTCAAGGAAAATGACCTCGAAATCTTGGAGGAAATAACGCCCATCAGCGCAAGACTGATCGTCAATAAGGCGGCATTTCGATTTAAGACGCAGCGCATCGAGGATCTATGTGCCAGCCTGCGAGCGCGCTTAAAAAACGACAAAAAGGAATAAAGTTATATGATTAAGATATATAACACCACTGAGATGTCTCTTGAAGATATTATCCCCCGCGAAACTAAGGAAGAGGACGTATCCGACACCGTATCTGAGATCATCACGAACGTGAAGGAACAGGGCGATGCGGCACTCAATTTATACACATACAGGTTCGACGGGGCAGCTGTTGACCTACTGGAAGTTACCAAGTCCGAGCGCGCTGATGCGCTAGCGGTGGTTGAGCCCGAGTTTATTGCTATCCTTCGGGAAGCAGCGGAGAACATTCGCGCTTACCACAGCCGGCAGTTAAAAAGCGGCTATGTGATTGAGGAGAAAGACGGGATTGTTCTCGGACAGAAGATAACACCGCTTAGCAAAGTTGGGCTCTATATTCCCGGTGGCACCGCAAGCTACCCCTCCTCTGTTTTGATGAACTGCATCCCGGCAAAACTCGCGGGGGTCCGTGAAATCGTTATGACGACGCCGCCCGGAAAGGATGGCAAGGTCAGTGCGAACATCCTTGCTGCTGCAGACATTGCGGGGGTTGACCGCATCTTTAAATGCGGCGGTGCGCAGGCGATAGCAGCCCTTGCCTACGGGACTGAGAGCATTCCGAAGGTCGATAAGATTGTTGGACCGGGAAATGCCTATGTTGCCGAGGCAAAGCGTCAGGTGTTCGGTGCAGTCGGTATCGACATGATTGCCGGCCCCAGCGAGGTGCTGGCGATAGCGGATGGGGAAAGCGATCCCGCCGTTCTTGCAGCCGACCTGCTGTCCCAGGCAGAGCATGATAAGCTCGCTACCGCTGTTTTGATAACCGACTGCAAGAAACTTGCGCAGAAGGTTGCCGACGAAATTGAGGCGCAGCTCCGGCATCTTCCGCGCGAGGAGATTGCCCGCGCGTCCATTGAGAACAACGGAAAGATCATCATTGCCAGAAGTATCGATGAGGCAATTGAAATCTCCAATCAAATTGCGCCCGAACATCTTGAATTGAGCGTGGATGAACCGTTAAAATATCTTGATAAGATAACAAACGCGGGGTCAATATTTTTGGGCCGTCATTGTCCGGAACCGCTCGGCGATTATTTCGCAGGGACAAATCACACGCTGCCGACAGGCGGAACCGCGCGTTTTTCGAGCCCCCTGTCGGTCGACGACTTTGTGAAAAAGTCCTCGTATATGTATTATACCAAACAGGCCCTTGATGCGGTCGCTGAGAAGATTGCTTACTTTGCGGACAAGGAAGGCCTGCATGCGCATGCCATCAGCGCAACGATACGATCAAAGAAAAAGTAGGGTGACAGCATGAGTCGTTTTATAAGTGAAAGGTTTGAGAAGCTTAATGCCTACACCCCCGGCGAGCAGCCGCGGGACTTCAGCTACATCAAACTCAATACAAACGAATCTCCCTATCCGCCGGCACCAAAGGTTGTGGAAGCAATCGGGCAAAAGGAACTGCAAGAACTGAGACTCTACAGCGATCCCGAGTGCCGCTTCCTGCGCGAAGCGCTGGCAGCGCATTATGGCGTCACACCAGCGAATGTCACGGTCGGCAACGGGTCGGATGAGCTGCTCTCTTTTGCGTTCATGGCCTTTTGTGACAAGCGCATCGGTGTATCTTATCCGGAGATTTCTTATGGTTTTTATTCCGTCTTTGCTGACCTGTACGGATTGACTACAACTGAGCTTCCGCTGCGGGATGATTTCACGGTGAACCCCGAGGATTATTTTAATTTGGGCACGACGATTGTCCTTGCAAATCCCAATGCCCCGACCGGCTGCTGTCTTCCTGTCGCGGACATTGAACACATCGTTGCTGCAAATCCGAATAATGTCGTTATAATTGATGAAGCCTATATTGATTTCGGTGGAGAAAGCTGTATTCCCCTTACGAAAAGCTATGATAATCTTCTGGTTGTGCAGACCTACTCGAAGTCCCGCAGTCTGGCAGGCGCACGCCTCGGCTATGCTGTCGGCAGCGTGGAACTGATTGCCGATCTTGAAAAGCTGCGCTACTCGACTAACCCCTATAACGTGAATCGTCTTACACTACTTGTGGGAACCGCAGCCTTAAGCCAACAGGAGTACTACGACAATAATAATCATCAGATTATCTTAAACAGAGAATATACGGTTAAAGGACTAAGGAATCTGGGGTTTGTTCTGACGGACTCCAAGGCTAACTTCATTTTTGCTAAGCATCCAAAGCTTTCAGGGCAGACGCTGTATCAGCGTCTGCGAGAACAGGGCATTCTTGTGCGACACTTTGGTAAGCCGTTGATATCAGACTATGTCAGAATTACAATAGGAACTGAAGAGCAGATGAAAACACTTATAAATACACTCAGGGGGATGCTGGACTGATGCGTGAATTTGAACTGACAAGAAGGACCGCAGAGACAGATATTGCGCTGTCCTTGTGCCTGGAGGGCGGAGAATACAGTATCGACACAGGTTGCGGATTTCTCGACCATATGCTGACACTGTTTGCAAAACACGGACGCTTCGGATTGAAAGTGTCCTGCGCCGGTGATACCCATGTGGACTACCACCACACGACCGAGGATGTTGGCATCTGCCTCGGAACGGCTTTTGAAAGAGCACTTGGAGATAAGGCCGGGATTATCCGATACGGAGATATTATTCTCCCGATGGACGAAGCGCTCATCCTCTGTGCCGTAGACATTTCCGGTCGTGCGTTTCTTTCCTATGAGGTGGAACCTCCGACAGAAAAGGTAGGGGATTTTGATACCGAGCTGGTTGAGGAATTTTTAATGGGTTTTGTTCGATGCTCCGGCGTGACCCTGCATATTCGCCAACTTGCGGGGGAAAATTCCCATCATATTCTGGAGGGCGTTTTTAAGGCGCTTGGCAGGACGCTCCGGCAGGCTTGTGCGATTGACCCGCTGCTGGGTGGAGAGGTTCCTTCGACAAAAGGAGTTTTGTAATGACAGTCATTATCGATTACGGCGTGGGCAATCTGTTTTCGCTCAAAAGCTCCCTGAGCTATATCGGCGTTGAAGCCCTCGTCAGTGGGGATCCGGATGTGATCAGGCAGGCCGATAGGCTTGTTCTGCCCGGTGTGGGTGCTTTTCGTGACGCAAGGGAAAAGCTCCGTGTCAGGGACCTTGATCAAGTGGTGGTTGACGAAGCAAAAAGTGGTAAACCGCTGTTGGGCATTTGTCTTGGAATGCAGATGCTCTTTGACAGGAGCTTTGAATACGGCGAGACAGGAGGGCTGGGCCTGATCGGCGGAGAAGTCCGTTCTATTGCACCAATTATCCCGAAAGGATACAAAATTCCTCATATTGGCTGGAATGCTCTCCGGTTCAGCGACGCTGGCAAAAATTCTAAAGTGTTCAAATATATTTCTGAGGGCGATCATGTGTATTTTGTGCACTCGTTTGCTGCAATGGACTGCTTGGCGAACACCTCAGCGACCGCTGAATATGGTGTACCGCTGATCGCAGCAGTTGAGCGCGGCAATGTGTATGGGATGCAGTTTCACCCGGAAAAAAGCGGGGAAGTCGGTCTCAAAATACTCAAAGCATTTTGCGAATTTAATTAGTACAGCCATTGGAGGCAGCTATGGAGCTATATCCTGCAATTGATTTGCGCGGAGGAAAGGCTGTTCGTCTTCTCCGCGGAGACTATAATAAAATGACGGTGTACAGCGAGTCACCGTCGGCGGTTGCGCGTGTCTTTAAAGCAGCGGGAGCAGAATACCTGCATCTTGTCGATCTGGATGGGGCAAAGGACGGGGACACCCCTAATTTTGAGGTTATCTGTAAAATTGTCAGTGAAAGTGGATTGAATGTGGAAGTCGGTGGCGGGATACGCAGCCTTTTGACGGTTGAGCGTTATCTGGATATGGGCGTAATGCGCGTCATTATCGGTACGGCAGCTGTGACGGACCCAGAGTTTCTCCACGAAGCGCTCAGACGTTTCGGGGATAAAATTGCCGTAGCCGTCGACACCCGGGACGGACTTGTGGCAACGCATGGCTGGATGCAGACCAGCGATGAAAACTGTGAAGATTTCTGTCAGAGCCTTCAGGATGCGGGCGTCAAGACTGTCATTTGTACCGATATTTCTAAAGACGGGGCTTTGCAGGGGGTTAATGATGAACTTTACGAATCCCTGACACGTCGCTTTGAAATGGATATCATTGCCTCGGGGGGCGTGAGCTCAATATATGATCTCATCCGACTGTCTGAAATCGGTGTGCGCGGCACGATACTTGGCAAATCCATATATACCGGCAGCATTGACCTAGCCAACGCAGTGGCTGTTATGAAAAAGGCGGGGTGTTCATGATGACTAAGAGAATAATTCCTTGTCTGGATGTCAAAAACGGACGCGTGGTCAAGGGTGTGAACTTTGAGGGCCTCAGCGATGTCTCTTCGCCGGTTGAGCTGGGAAGATTCTATAGCGAAAACGGGGCGGACGAGCTTGTTTTTTACGATATCACGGCTTCCAGCGAGGGAAGAGCGCTGTTCTCTGATGTACTCAGACAGGTTGCGGAGCAAATTTTTATCCCGTTGACGGTTGGCGGCGCGATTAACACGCTCGATGACTTCGATCGAGTGCTCAAGTGCGGTGCGGACAAGGTCAGTGTTAATTCTGGTGCAATCCGGGACCCACAGCTTATTTTTTGTGCGGCGAAAAAGTATGGGGACCAGTGTGTTGTCCTTTCGGCTGATGTCAAGCGCGTCAATGGCCGGTTTACCGTCTTTGCCAAAGGCGGGCGTGAGAACACGGGACTTGACGCGATAGACTGGATAAAAAGCGGCGTTGAACGCGGCGCCGGTGAGATTGTGCTGAACAGTATCGATACAGACGGCGTCAAGAGGGGCTTTGATTTGGAAATGCTGGACGCAGTATGCAGCGCAGTGTCAGTGCCGGTTATCGCTTCGGGCGGGGCAGGCTGTGTCAAGGATTTTGTCACGCTTTTTCAAACGCTTCCGCGGGTAGATGCAGGGCTTGCCGCGTCCATTTTCCATTTCGGCGAGGTTCGGATACCGGATCTGAAAATGCAGCTGCGTGAAAACGGGATTCCCGTAAGACTATAAAACAGGAGAGATGATATGCTCAGCATCGACGAACTTAAATTTGATGAAAAGGGCCTGATACCTGCGATCGTCACCGATTATCGGACAAAAAAGGTGCTGACCCTAGCCTATATGAACCGCGAAAGCCTCGAAATATCGATGCGCGAGGGGAGAACCTGCTTCTGGTCGCGCTCTCGACAGGAGCTCTGGCGCAAGGGAGAGACCAGTGGCAACTACCAGGAAATTATCAGCATAAGTGCCGACTGCGACCGGGATGCGCTGACCGTTCAGGTGAAAAAGGCAGGACCCGCCTGTCATCTGGGGTATGACAGCTGCTTTGAAGAGCAAGTTTATGGCGGTGAGAATCCGGGCGATTTTTCGCTCCAAAGCCTCTATGCGCTGATTGAAGGCCGTAAAACACAGGGCAAAGAGGGCAGCTACACCAGCTATCTTTTTGAAAAGGGGCTCGACAAGATACTTAAAAAAGTGGGCGAGGAGTGCACAGAGGTTATCATTGCGGCAAAGAGTAATGACAGGGCCGAAACAATCTATGAAATCAGCGATCTTGTCTATCACGTGATGGTCCTGATGGTGGAAGCGGGCATCAAAAACGAGGAAATACTCGAGGAGCTGGCCTCCAGGCATGTTGTAGACAAAAAGATTAAGCAGGAAAAGATGGTATAATAAAAACCGCGGCTTCAGCCGCGGTTTTTATTATACTTTTTTGAACATCAAATGACAGGAGCAGTATCGGCCGTCCCTATATTTGAAAGTGTCAGGGCGCGTTCCAAAGCGCAAAAATCCAAACTTTCCATAAAGTGCAAGCGCCCGAGCATTCTCAGCAACGACCTCCAGTTCAAGTTGCTCGTAACCCATGATCTCAGCAGACTCAAGAAGTGCCGAGAGTAGGACGGAACCTAGGCCGATACCCCAATATGCCTTAATAATCGACATGCCGAACGCGGCGCGATGGCTTTCACGTTCATGCAGCCCCATCTTGCTCAAGCCTATGTTGGCAACCAGTTGACCGTCAATGAAAGCTGCAATCATGATTTTTTTCGGATCGGAGAGAATGTCGGAGAGTATCAGGCGCTCATCTTCAAGCGTTGTTGTGACTTCGTCTGAGTAGCGGGCCATAAAGTCGGTTTCTTCGGAACTCTGCCGCAGATAGCGCAGCATGCCTTCGGCGTCTTCCGCCGTCGGACTGCGCAGCAGACAGCTCAGTCCATTTTTGAGGGGTATCCTTTTGTCCTCGTAAATCATTGTTTTCTCCTCAAGGCCGCAGCAGTGCGTACATGCAATAGTCATATATTTGGCCGCTTTTGTATACCCCGCTCTTCATGGTACCCTCATAGGTAAAGCCGGCTTTCTCAAGTACCTTGCATGAGCCGATGTTATGGGAGAAGGGCTCTGCGAAAATACGGACAATATCAAAAACAGCGAACGCTTCCTGACATATTTGTTTAACGGCTTCGGTCATGATACCCCGGCTCCAGTAATCCTCAGCCAGCCAGTACCCGAGCTCCGCGCTCTTTTTATAGACGTCGCTGCATGGAAAGACGCCGATACTGCCGACCGCTTCGCCGTTGACGGCAATCGCCCGACAGAAAATCGAACCCTCTCCCGCGATGCAGCTTTCTAGATAGCTCTTTGCATGCACTTCGGTATAGGGATGGGGAAAAACATCACGCAGGTTCTGGGCAATCTTCTCGTTGTTTGCATAACGGGCAACGCCGGGCACATCCGACAGTCGCCATTTTCTGAGTTCAAACCGCATTTAGTCACCGGCCTCCTATAAAAGTTTATATTCATATTAGCACTGCAATAAATAAGAAGCAACAGGCCTGTGGTTTTATCAAGAGCACGCCTATTGCGAGGGCATGCCCAGTGGTTACTAATCTTCCGCAATAAAATCGGGGCTTCAATGAACTAATTCATGGACATTTTGGCAGATGCTTTTGACCGCGGCATGGTAATCTGAGGAATTTTCAATATCGGTCAGATGGCCTGCATTTTCAATCCAGAACAGATTCTTTGCCGGGGCGCTGATGCTGCTAAAATATTTCTCGGCTAAAACGCTGGGCACTTGCCAGTCATTGCGTCCACAGATGAAAAAAATAGGAATATCAAAGTTTGTATAGCCGCTTGTATCATATGTGAGCAGATACTGCATGAGGTTTTTACTTTTACCGGCGGAAAGCAGCAAGGACGGAACATCTCTCAGCGAAAAAACCGGACTTTTCAGCAGCATAGAAAACATTTTGCCATTTCCCTTGGAATAGCCTGCCAGTTTATATTTCATTTGCAGCATACGCATTTTACCGAAGATGGCAGAAGCATTTTTCTCATTTATATTGAATGGGTAATTTTCAAGTCTGTCAAGTTTTTTCAAATCGCTTTTTTTATTTGCTCTTTCGATTTGCTGTCTGCAATACTCAAAGCCGATTTTTTCACCCTGCATGAAGTTTACAACCTGCCCCATACCGATGTAGGCGGATACGGTATTCGAATATTTTTTTAGATACTCCATGCCCAGAATGGTGCCCCAGGAATGTCCGAGCAAGATCACTCTTGACGGAGCATATTTTTTTCGTATATAGCAAACGGTTTCCTTTAGATCCTCGATTAGAGTGCTTATTGTTATATCATCCGTGCTGGATTTGTTCTCTGCCTGCGTTTTTCCCGTGCCGCGCTGATCATAGAACACAAATGTGCAATACGCTGTGGTCGGGGCTGTCAAATAAGAAAAGTAGGCTTCCGATTGTCCAGGCCCTCCGTGCATAAAGATGATAACCGTATCTGCTGAGCCCGGATAATGTAGAAAATACTGCCGGATACCGTTGATGTCGATAAATTCCTCAAAGTAGTTTTTCATCAGTGCCACCCCTAGTTCTAAAAAGTAGGATATCCGGTTACAAAAAAGGACATACCCTCTTTCAAGGATATGTCCTTTGGAGCGGGCGACGAGATTCGAACTCGCTACCTCCACCTTGGCAAGGTGGCGCTCTGCCAAATGAGCTACGCCCGCAGATGAATGAAATTGGTGAACGTAAAGTTGATTATACCAAAAAAATGACAATTGTCAAGTACGAGCTTTATATTTTATCGAAGCCGGGATGAAAATGTCAGGTATTGCATGGGTTTGACTTTGAGAATTTTTTTGCTATACTAATATAAATTCAAAAAAAGGAGTGGGAAAAATGGGGCTTACGGATATCATGAACTCATTTTCCGAAATATCACTGGGGTCTATTACCCTGCTATCTGTTTTGTCCGCCGTTCTGGTGCTTCTTGTCTGTCTGCTGGTCATTACCATCTTGCTCAAGATTGTTGACCGTTTACAGCTCAAAAGCAAGCTTGACAATACCATTAAGAGCTTTATTCGAAGCGGGATTAAGGTCGGCCTTTGGATTATTGCAGTCGTCATTGTTGCGGACAAGCTCGGTATACAAACGACATCGCTCGTCACGCTCATTGGTGTTGCGGGCCTGGCACTGTCCCTATCAATTCAGGGTGTGCTGTCAAACCTCTTCAGCGGCCTCACAACGCTCACCACGAAGCCATTCACCTCGGGGGACTATGTAGAGCTGGATGGTGTCTCCGGCACCGTGACTGAGGTAGGGCTGTTTTATACAACGATGACGACCGTTGACAACAAAGTCATCTATATCCCCAACAGCCAGGTGGCGGGAGCAAAGATCACGAACTATACGAGGCAAAAAAACAGACGGGTTGACCTGAGCTTTTGCGTTTCCTACGAAGCGCCGACAGCGACTGTCAAAGCAGCGCTTATGGAAGCGATTGAGTTAGATGCCCGGATTCTCAAAGATCCCATGCCCTTTGTGGGACTTCTCAGCTTTAAGGACAGCTCTGTCGAATACGTGATCCGGGTCTGGACAAAGCGCGATGATTTTTGGGATGTCTATTTTGCACTCAACGAGGGCATGCGGGATATCTTCGCAAAGCATGGGATTGGGCTGACCTATAATCACCTCAATGTCCGTATTGATAAGGAATAGAAAAAACAGAAAGCTCCGGTTTTACCCGGAGCCTCTGTTTGAGAGAGGATTATATTATAGAGGGGAGAAAATAAACTTATTTAGGAGTGAATTGAGTTGGCATTCAATATCGCTTGCTCCTTAAGCTTGAGTTCATCATAAATGACACTTTTGTCCTTGATATGAATATAATGTGAAAAGATTATGAACTTGCGCTTTTTTGAAAAATATTTTTAGGGAGTTCAGGAGCTCTTCAGCTTGACCGTAAAAATGAATTCGGTTAAGCCATCCTTACTTGTAACGGATATGTCCTCATTGTGGTTGTTCAGAATGGTCTTGACAATGGATAACCCCAGCCCTACGCCGTCCCGGTCAAGGCTTCTGGACTTATCTGTCTTGTGGAAGCGGTCGAAAATAAAAGGCAGTTCCTGCGGAGAAATCGTTTCTCCGCGGTTTTTTATGGAGACAAAGGCCTTACCGCTCTGCTTCCAGAGACAGATACAAAGTGTTGTGCCGCGCTCTGAGAATTTAATGGCGTTGTCCAGCAGGTTATAGACAACTTGTGTGATTGAGTCTTCATCCCCGCGGACGAGAATGCTCTCTTCAGGCAGCTGTGCATCCACATCAAGCCCCTGTTGGGTGATTTTTCCTTCAAAGGTCAGCAGTGTCCGCATGATGACCTCGGAGAGGTTGAAGTTTCGACTCAGCAACGCGACGGTGTCGACCGACTGGATTTTGCTCATCTGGAGCATCTGACGCACCAGCCGGGAGAGACGTTTGGTTTCACTGGATATGGTAGCAAGGTATTTATCTTGCTGGTCCTTGGGAATCGTGCCGTCCAGAATGCCGTCGGCAAAACCGGCAATAGTCGTCATCGGTGTTTTAAGCTCATGCGAGAGATTGGCAACAAATTCGCTGCGCAGCTGGTCGGACTTTTCGAGCGATTCTGCCATCATGTTAAATGATTCTGTCAGCTCGCCGATCTCATCCTCACGGCCTTCGTCCGCAACGCGGGCGGCAAAGTCGCCGTGCGCAAAACGTCTTGCGGCCGCCGCAATCTCAAGCAAAGGTTCGGACTGACGTTTTGATGTGTAGTAGGAGAGAATCAGCGCGAGCAGCATGACGATCGTTGCGGTCGTCACAAAAACAGTTGATGCCGTACCCCAGGCATCAATAATTTCCGTACAGTCGGACCCGACGAAAACATAGCCAACCGGGGAACTCGTTTTCCCATACGTAATCGGCAGCGCAACGATATAATATGGCCGCTCATCATAGAAACCATCCATGGTGGTCAGCTGCTGAAACCTGCCGGTTTTGTATAGGGTCTCCATCACACGAATGCCAATTTGCTTTCCGATATAAGGGGATACGGCGTTTGTATCCGAACTGGAAACTACAATGCCGTGGGTATCGGTAATAAAAATGTGATTTCCTGTGCTTTTTGCAAGAGAACTGATAATCAGGCGCAGATACCAGGCGTTGAGATCGCTGTTTTCCTCTATAAAGGCGGAGGCGGTCTTTGATACCTCGGTCGCGCCAAGCGCGATGCTGTCCCGCTTTTGATTCAACGCAAAAGAACGTCCGAGAATAACGATGGACGTTCCAAGGATGAAGAAGCTGATGACGACAAGCATGGCGGTCATGACGAAGTTTTTTAGGTAAATGCTTTTCAAAAGTTGACCGTTCCTTTCGCTCGGCTCCGGGCGGGCGTGTGCCGACAACGGATGGTTTTAGGAAATTGCTTTTTAAAGTTTAGGCCTTTTCGTTAAGTTCGAATTTGTATCCGACACCCCAGACGGTTTTAAGTGTCCATTGCTCGGAGACCCCTTCAAGTTTTTCGCGCAGGCGTTTGACATGCACGTCAACTGTACGGGAATCACCGAAGTAGTCGAAGCCCCAGACTTCGTCCAAGAGCTGATTACGGGTGTAAACCCGGTTGGGCGTGGAAGCAAGGTGAAACAAAAGTTCCATCTCTTTGGGGGGCGTTTCGACGCGCTTGCTGTCAACGATGAGTTCGTAAGAGTCCAGATTAATCGTCAGCTTGTCGAAGCTCAGCTTCTTCTCGCCGGACTTTTCCTCAGGTTCGGTTCTGCGCATGACGGCATGGATGCGCGCAAGCAGTTCCTTCACTTCAAAGGGCTTGACTATGTAGTCATCAGCGCCCATATCTAAACCGTTGACCTTATCGAAGGTTTCGCCCTTCGCCGTGAGCATAATGATCGGTACCCGAGAACTTTCGCGGACCTTTCTGCAGACCTGCCAACCGTCGAGTACGGGCAGCATGATGTCCAAAAGTATGACATCCGGGTTTTCGCCCAGCGCCATGCGGACACCTGTCCCGCCATCGGTCGCCCGAATGACATCAAACCCATCCTTTTCGAGATAAAGGCGGAGAAGCTCCGCAATATTAACATCGTCCTCTATAATAAGCGCTTTTTTAGACATGAAAACACGTCCTTCCGAATATGTGTATATTCATTATAATAGTATTTATTCTATTATACCAGTGCTTCCTATCAATGAGTTAACAAAATGTAAAAAACAATGAAACTTCGATACTTTTCGGCAGGAAAGTTACGGAAACAGTCTGTGCAAAAAATGCACAGACTGTTTTACATGCGGGGCTTGCTTTATTTCGCTAATGTGGTACAATAACAGCGCGACATTTCAAATGTATTTATGGAGGAAACAAAATGAAGAAATTCAAGACTGTTCTCGTACTGATTCTTGTAGCTGCTATGTGCTTTAGCCTTCTTGCAGGCTGCGGCAGCAAAACCGCTGCAGAGAGCGCAGCGCCGAGCGCGTCCGCCAGCGGCGAACAGCCCGCTGCCGAAGACGATCTGGCATACATAACCGACAACGGCAAAATGGTGATTGGTTATACCGTCTATGAGCCGATGAACTACACCGATGACAAAGGCGAATTTACGGGATTTGATACGGAATTTGCAAAGGCTGTCTGCGAAAAACTCGGTGTTGAGCCGGAGTTTGTTGAGATAAATTGGGACACAAAAGAAGTGGAGCTCAATGCCAAGAGCATCGACTGCATCTGGAACGGCCTGACAATTACGGATGAGCGCAGTACCAACATGAGCATCTCGCTGCCCTATGTCAAAAACGCACAGGTTATTGTAGTAAAGGCAGACAGCAACATCAAGTCTACAGCAGACCTTGTGGGCAAGACGGTGGTAGCCGAGATCGGGTCCGCAGGAGAAATGCAAATAATCGGCGGTGAGGATGCTGAGCCGGAAGCCAATCTGGCTAAGGCTAACTATATCGGCATGGGCAAGCAAACCGACTGCCTGTTGGAAGTCAAGGCCGGCACGGCGGATGCCGCGGTTTTGGACTGGACACTTGCCAAGACCATGGTTGGTGAGGGTACGGACTATTCCGACCTTAAAATTCTGAACGGCGTAGAGCTTGCTTCAGAGGAATACGGCATTGCTTTCAGGCAAGGCAGTAATGTGACCGAAAAGGTCAATAAGATTATTGAGGAGCTGGTTGCGGACGGAACGCTGCCCGCACTTGCAGAAAAATATGGTTTAAGTCTTGCGCCGGAGATCGAAAAATAGTACAATCATTTTAGCATAATAAAGCGGTGAGGGACAGGGAGTACTCCCTGCCCCTTTCCGCGTGTAACTGGGAGTTTCGTACATATGAATATTTCGGTCGTATCCTCACGTTTATTGCAGAGCTTTGCACTCAACGGCGAAATTTTTATCATTACCCTGGCTCTGGGCCTGCCCTTTGGCCTTCTGATTTCGCTGGGTTCTATGAGCAAATTTAAGCCGTTGTCCTGGCTGACAAAGACCTTTGTCTGGATCATACGCGGTTCACCGCTGATGCTGCAGATTATCATCGTGTTCTACGGTCCCGGACTTATCTGGGGTGCTCAGGCGGTTGGACGTATGGAGGCGACAATCGCCGCCTTTGTCATAAACTATGCCTGTTACTTCTCCGAAATTCTCCGCGGTGGCATTGAGGGAATTCCCTCGGGGCAGAAGGAGGCTGGACAAGTCCTGGGCATGACAAAGTCCCAGATTTTTTTCAAGGTCACCCTGCTTCAGGTGGTAAAGCGGATCGTTCCGCCCATCGGCAACGAGGTGATGACACTTGTCAAGGATACCTCGCTTGCACGTGTCATCGCAAACAAGGAAATCATTATGATGGCGCAGGAGTATACCGCGAAGGGTATCATCTGGCCGCTGTTTTACACCTTGGTTTTCTTCCTGATTGCCTGCGGGATTTTGACACTCCTGCTCGGGTGGGTCGAGAGAAAGCTGTCCTATTTCAAATAGAAAGGAGGTCCGACTATGCCTATTCTGGAAGTTCAGAATTTACAAAAAAGCTTTGGCACACTGGAAGTGCTCAAGCATATCGATTTTTCGCTCAATACGGGTGAGACAATTGCGGTTATCGGTTCCTCCGGCAGCGGAAAAACAACGCTGCTCCGCTGCCTCAATTTTTTGGAGCAGCCGAACGGCGGCAGCATCCTGGTTAACGACACGGTTATTTTTGACGCGAAAGACCCCAAGACCCAGAAGGACAGCGAAATTAGAAAAAAGCGTCTGCACTTCGGTCTTGTTTTTCAGAATTTTAATCTTTTTCCGCAGTATACGGTGCTTCAAAATGTGAAGCTTGCCTCCGAGCTACTTGCGCGTGAACGGAAGGATTATAAGTCGAACAAGAAAAAAATACATGCCGAGCTCGATGCGGAAGCCAAAAAAACGCTTGAGAGCATGGGACTCGCCGATAAAATGGCATACTATCCGCATCAGCTTTCGGGCGGTCAGCAGCAGCGTGTCGCCATCGCAAGGGCGCTGGCCCTGCGGCCGGATATTCTATGCTTTGACGAGCCGACGAGCGCGCTTGATCCCGAACTAACCGGAGAAGTGCTCAAGGTTATCAGAGAACTTGCCGAAAAGCGGACGACCATGATTATCGTCACACACGAAATGGCCTTCGCCCGCGCCGTTGCCGATCGGGTGATCTTTATGGACGGCGGCGTCATTGTAGAAGAAGGCAGTCCCGAGGCGGTTCTGGGTGCCCCGCGTGAAGAGCGCACAAAACAGTTTCTGGCAAGATACTCCGAGGAGCGATAACGGCCCCCAACGACACATTTTTGGCTATGGAGGAACTTACAAAAGTTCCTCCATATTTTAGTAACAAGAGTTTACAATATTCACTTGAATTGTTTCGGAAGCTATAATAATATAGGGATAAGATTTCGAGCGGCCGGATAAAACGGCCGCCCTGTTTTGACTTCCCATTTTGACGAAAACAGGCGAAAACTGTCAAATACTTCGGTGGTGAATATGAAAATAAAAGCACGCGCCTTGACGTTTGGGCTCTCAATTATATTGATGTTATCCATAACAGGCTGTGGGGTTGGGGGCAACGAAAAATATCGTGTGTCGGACAGACTGGCCCAGCAGGAATTCTGCGTTGCTTTCCGGCAGGGCGACAAGGCGGGGGACGCCGTCGTAGCGGCACTCAAGGTGCTGCAGGCCTCCGGCACAGTTACCGAGCTATCCAACAAGTGGTTTGGCGAGGATGTCTCCTTGCTCAAGGGCGATGAAACTGCACTTAAAGGCGTGGAACTGCCTGCCGAAAAACGCACCTTCATCGTCGGTTACGACGGGGGTCGGCTTCCATTTTCGGGAACCTCCGCGTCTGGTATGGCGGTTGGGTTTGACGTTGAGCTTGCTCGGGCTGTCTGTAAGGAGTTGGGCTGGAAAGTAAAATTTCTGCCGATCGATGTATCCCAAGCGACCGTGGAATTGGGTTCAGGTAACGTGGACTGCGTCTGGGGCGGGTTTGTTTATGATGAGACTAATTCGGACATTCACCAATCTCCGGTCTATCTCAAAAATACCGTGGTTCTGGCCGCCTTGGCGGGTTCAGGAATAAGGGGCATTGGGTCACTCTCCGGAAAGACGCTGACGCTCAGTGAAAACGCCTATTTTGCCGCGGTTCTAGAGGGCAGCAAGGGCTTGCAGAGCAAGCCTGAGTACATAGTAAAGGTGCCGGGCGGAACCGAGGGCTGTTTCAGGGCGCTAAATGACGGCTCCTGCGCCGCTATCATCACGGACCTTGCTGCCCTCAATTACTATAAGTAACGAGGCCTCCCGAATATATGCTTAAAAAACCCTGCCTCATTTGAGTGAGGCAGGGTTTTAATGCTTTTTTACAGTGCGATAATTCTCGGCTTGTCGTCCGAGACGGATACAAAAATACGTTTGACGTTGCCATGGCAATTATCAATGATCTCGGTTGCCATCGCGTCTTCGATTTCCTTTTGAATGAGGCGGCGAAGATTTCTGGCGCCGTAGGTGAGCGAATAACTCTTTTTGGCAAGGTAATCCACCAGATCGCCGTCGAAACTGAAATCGATGCCCTTTTCGGACATGACCACACGGAGTTCTTCAAGCATAAGTTTTGCAATGCCTCGGAAATTCTCCTCACTCAGGCTATTGAAGTAGACAATCTCGTCGATACGGTTCAAAAATTCGGGACGCAGGAAGTCCTTAAGGGCCTTTAATGCCTTGTCTTTGCCCAAATCAGCGACGGAACCGCCGAAACCGAGTCTGCCATCCTTTTTGTCACTGCCGGCGTTAGTGGTCATAATGATGACGGTGTTTTCAAAGTTGACGGTTCTGCCCTGCGCATCAGTGATTCGGCCGTCGTCTAGAATTTGCAGGAGGACGTTCATCACGTCCGGATGCGCCTTTTCGATTTCATCAAAGAGAATGACCGAATAAGGCTTACGGCGGATTTTTTCCGTGAGCTGTCCGGCCTCGTCATAGCCGACGTATCCCGGGGGAGAGCCAATAATGCGAGAGACGGAGTGCTTCTCCATAAATTCCGACATATCCAGACGGATAAGCGATTCAGGAGAGTTAAATAGGTCCTCGGCCAGACGCTTGACAAGCTCCGTTTTGCCAACGCCGGTGTTGCCGACGAAAATGAAGCTCACGGGCTTATGCTTGGCGGAGAGGCCAACCCTGTTGCGCTTAATGGCGGCACACACGGTATTCACAGCCTCATCCTGCCCGATTATATGTGCTTTCAGGCGCTTGTGCAGGTCGGTAAGCCGCTCAAACTCATCCTCACGGATGCTGCTGGCGGGGATTTTGGTCCACAGTTCAATGACACGGGCAAGGTTTTCTTCTGTCAAAGCGGGTCGACCCTTGGCACGCAGACGCATCTGTTCGTCGGTCAATTGTAGGCACAGACTGCGTATCTCGGCAAGGCGCGCAAAGTTGGAGTCGGTGCCGCTCTCCGCAAGAAGGAGCTCACGCTCTCTGTCAAGATCAGCGAGTTCCTTGTTAATGGCACTCGTCCGCTCGATATCAGGATTTTTAAGGTTGACATCCGAGCAGGCCTCATCAATAAGGTCGATGGCCTTGTCGGGCAGATAGCGGTCGGTAATATAGCGCTCACTCATGACGACGGCCTTATTGCACATCTCCTCAGAAATGCCAACGCCGTGATAGTCCTCATAGTAGTGGGCAATACCCTTGAGAATCTTGACGCTGTCGTCAATTGATGGCTCGGTAACCGTGACTGGCTGGAAGCGCCTTTCGAGTGCAGAGTCTTTTTCAATGTGCTTGCGGTACTCGGTAAAAGTTGTCGCACCGATCACCTGAATTTCCCCTCGGGAGAGGGCGGGCTTGAGAATATTGGCGGCGTTCATGCTGCCTTCGGCGTCGCCAGCGCCAACAATATTGTGCACTTCGTCAATGACAAGGATGATGTTTCCCTGCTTGCGAATTTCTTCGATGAGGCCCTTCATACGGCTTTCAAACTGCCCGCGGAATTGCGTTCCGGCTACAAGTGCTGTGAGATCTAAAAGCATGACCTCCTTGTCGCGTAGCTTGAAGGGGACTTTACCGTCCGCAATGCGCTGGGCAAGACCTTCTGCAATCGCGGTTTTGCCGACGCCCGGTTCACCGATCAGGCAGGGATTGTTTTTCTGGCGGCGGTTGAGTATCTGGATAACTCGCTCAAGCTCTTCCTCGCGCCCGATCATGCTGTCGAGTTGACCTTCGCTGGCACGCTCAGTGAGGTTGATGCAATAATTGTTGAGAAACTTGAGTTTGGAGTTGTTGCGGACGAACTGCTCTTTCGTGTCGCTCTTGGAAGAGCGGTTATCATAGGGCTGGGGGGGCTGCGAGAAAGAGCTATTCAGAGGATTGAGCACACTGTCGGTCCCGAAAAGCCGATTGAGATAAGGAAAGGTCGCGGTTTTTCCTGATTCATCCTCAGGAAGATCAGACGCATCAGGTTCGGTCATTCCATCGGCGGAACCGATGACGGCGGACATTTCATTGGTGATGGAATCGAGATCCTCATCCGAAATGCCCATTTTGGTCATAATATCATCCACGGGCTTGATGTGGAGCTCGCGCGCGCACTTCAAGCAGAGACCCTCGTTAACAGTCCCTCCGTTTTCTATTTTTGAGATGAATATGACGGCCATATTCTTTTTGCAACGAGCGCATATTGTCGGCTGCATAATTAATTCTCCTTGAGTCAGTGGCTGTTTATTTGAGACTTCATATCGTCAAAAACAGCGGAATGAAGTTGATTTTCAAAAACAAAGCGGTCAGCAGGGTGCGGCGCATTGTCTCTTCCGGCAGGAAAGCTCCGGCAAAACGAAGCATCCAAGTTACAAGCATACATATGATTATGCCCGTTAAGGTGCCTGCTGCGACACCACCGATCGTATTTAATTTTTCTTTTCCGGGTATTTTAAAGCTAAGATTAAAGAGATTGCCAATGACGGTGATGATGATAACCGTCAGCAGGAAAAACAGAATAAAAATCATCGTATAAGCAATGCTGCTGCAAGCCACACTGACAATTGCCGAAGAGAGCGTGACGCCGCTTTCATCGGACAGTGCCGTTGCTTGTGTCGCCATCGACTTTGCTGCGGAACTGTAGATGCCGACCTGCTGGAAGCTGTTCACGCACAAGTCGTATTTGAGGTCGGGGTTCTGCGCAAGTGCCTCATCAACTGAAAGACCCGAGTTGGCAGTGCCGATCAGTTCCGTCATACTCTCGCTGATGACGCCCTCGGTACCGTCCATGTATCCGCTGATAAAGGGTCGAAGCACGGGCGTAACCGCTGATGAAAAGGTATCGCCCATTAAATCACCCACATATAGAGATATTATTATTGCAAGTATCGTTCCTATGCACATGACCAAACCTTTTTTATATCCATTCCATGCACACAAAAGAAGAATGAAAAGCAGAACTGCCTCGAAAAGAAATCTCATAATTTACCTCACGTTGCTCGGCCGTAGCAGTTACGTCCGTGTTTTTTATTCTTTTCCGCCCGAAAGGCGGCGGAAGCGAGGGTCAGCGAAACTCGCATTTCTCACCGTAGTGGGAGGACAGGAGAAGAACGCTGCCTTGCGGCAGTAAAACGGCAGATACATAGCCGGGAACCACATGATTTTGCTTTTGCAAACGAAGCTCGGCCGAATACAGAGAGATTTCGGCAGTTCCGAGAACCAGAAGTTTTCCGCTCTGGGAGAAAAGAGAGAGAGGTTCGGCTGAGAGTGCAGCTGAGCCGATCTCCTTACCACTGCCGTTAAAACTCACGAGAGTGACGTCGCTGCCCGAAACAAATTTACTCAGGACGACGGCCCAGTAATCTTCACTCAGTTCATAGTTGGCCAGATAGTTCTCGCCGAAATTGTAGACGGAAAGCTCCTTGCCGCCCGAACTGAAAAAGTGTATCGCCTTCTCAGACAGAACGCTAAAAGAGCCGCCCGACTCGAAGCTCAGCTTGAAGCCCAACTCATTTGGAATTGAGACGGAGCCTTGTTCCGTTTCGCTGTTGAGGTGGAATAAATGCACGACACTGCCGGTGGATTCTGCGCAGAGCACGGCAAGGCTTGTGCTGTCCGGCGAAACGGCGGCGTCAATGACATAGCCTGTGCCGGAATACCACTTATAGATGGTCTTAAGGGTTTTGTCGTAAACAGTGACACTGCCCTTATAGCCCGGTTCAAAGGCAGAAACCGCAAAATAGCCGGAGCCGTTCACCGTGACTGAAATAAGCTCGGATTCACTTTCAAGGTCCACAAATTCGCCGTCCTTGTAGATGCGGAGAGAGTAGCCGCCCGCGTCATAAAACGCGCAGCTCGTATCACTGGCACAGACAGCGGGATTTGTCATCGAAAAGACTTCGCGGGAAACGGTGTTTCCCTCTCTGTCCAGAAGCTGAAGCCCCGTGGAAGAGGCGATAGCCAGCCTGTCGCCCATCAGCGCAAACAGCTGCTGAGAGCCTGTTTCATATGTAAAGGGGTCGTCGTTTGAAACCATGTCGGCCAAATCCTCGGAATTATCCGACAGAGCAGACGGGGAGAGGCGGTCCCTATACAGGAATACAAGAACAGCCAGCACCACGACGAGGATCGTGAGGATGACGGCAGGTATTCCGCGGGCATTTTTTTGTTTTTTATGTTCGGAACGAACCATAATTAAACTCCATGCCATTCGTAATTGATCGATTAAATTGCCCGCAGCTCTTTATTTTTGCTGCCATTATAGCATAAGCTCTGAAAAATATATAGATTTTCTGTTAAAAGTTCTAGGTTTCGCGTTCATCTCATCATCATTTCGCCAACAGGACCTTCGTACCAGACACGGGACATATAAAGTCCCTGCGGCGGCATCGTTGGCCCGGTCAGACAGCGGTCACCGCCCTCGAGAAGTCCGGGAATATTGGCAGGCTCCAGCTTGCCCAATCCAGCATAGACGATTGTGCCCATAATGGCACGAACCATATTGTAAAGAAAACCGTCCGCGCAGATTCGAAGGCTGATCATATCGCCCTCTTTTTCCATCTGACACCAATAAACGGTGCGCACAGTGGTCTTCGTCTCCGTACCTAGGCTGCGCACCGCGCGAAAATCATGCGTCCCTTCAAAAAAGGTAGCCGCCGCTTTCATACGGTCAAAATCCAGCACGGAAGGGAAGAAGCAGGCCCGGCTTGTCAAAAAGGGATCTCGGATACGGGAATTGTAGAGCCTATAGACATATTCTTTTTGTTTGCAGCTCAGAATGGCATTAAAATCCTCTGGAGCCTCAACCGCGTCGAGGGCTGCAATATCATAGGGCAAAAGGGCATTGACAGCGAGCGGAACACGATCTGTCGGAATCCGGCAGTCCGTTTTAAAATTTGCACAATAGCGCAGGGCATGTACACCCGCATCTGTTCGACCGCAGCCGACTGCCTTAACAGGGTGCTCGCAGACCTTGGTCAGCGCTTTTTCAAGCGACTCCGCGATTGTAATTTCGTTTTTTTGCACCTGCCAACCGTGATAGCACGTTCCGTCGTAAGCCAGACGGAGAGCGATATTCCTCATGCGTTGCGTCCTTTCAAAAGCCGAAGCGCCCCAGCACGATAATGCCCCCCAAGAAGACAAGGGCGACTGCAATCGTCACGAAGTCTGCGCTGCGCATGCTGAGCTTTTTCATTCGTGTGCGGCCCTCGCCGCCGTGATAACAGCGGGACTCCATAGCGATGGCAAGCTCATCTGCCCGACGAAACGCGCTGACAAACAGCGGAACAAGGAGCGGAAGCAGAGCCTTCGCGCGGTCCGTGAGTTTCCCAGCTTCAAAGTCGGCACCGCGGGCCTTCTGGGCGCTGGTGATCTTGTCAGCTTCTTCAATGAGCGTGGGAATAAAACGCAGGGCGATACTCATCATCATAGAAAACTCGTGCACAGGTACCCGAATCCTTTTAAGCGGATTCAAAAGCAGCTCCAAACCGTCCGTCAGCGCCATGGGTGTCGTGGTGTAGGTCAGCAGGAAGGTGCCGCAGATGAGCATCATTATGCGCAGGACCATAAAGGCGGCAGTTCGGATACCCACTGTCGTGATTGTTAGAACCCAAATACTATAAAGTTCTCTTCCGCCCTTGATATAGAATAGATTCAGCACAGCTGTAAATATGATAATGAGTGCAAGCGGCTTCAGTCCTTTGAAAAAAGCGCTCGGGCGGATCCCCGAAACACCAATCATGAAAGCCAGGAGCAATAGAACAAGTGCGTAAGTTATATAGGACTTGGCGGCAAAAAGCGTAATAATATAAATGAGAGTACAAAAAAGCTTCGTACGCGGATCAAGCCTGTGGATGAAGCTCTCGCCGGGAAAATATTGGCCGAGCGTGATGTCCTTCAGCATGGACGCACCCCCTCTTTCAAGGTGAGCAGGGCGTCCCGCAGCTGCGAAACGGTATAGCAGCATTCGGGGACATCGATATTGAGTTCGCGCAGACGGTGAGCCACGTCCGTGACAACAGGCACATCCAGCCCGATGTCGCGGAGCCGTTCAGCCTGAGAGAAAACCGCCATAGGGCTGCCGTCCATAACAATATGGCCACCGTCGAAAACGATTAGCCGCTCGGATATCCGTGCGATGTCCTCCATGCTATGGGACACCAGAATAACCGTAGCCCCTGTCGCCGCGCGGTAATCGCAGATGTTGCGCAGAATGCTCGCGCAGCCCTCAGGGTCCAGCCCTGCCGTCGGCTCATCGAGCACGAGCACCTCGGGCCGCATGGCGATGACGCCTGCGATCGCGACTCTGCGCTTTTGTCCGCCGGAAAGTTCGAGCGGAGATTTATCGAACAGGTCCTCGGGGACGCCGACAAAACAGGCCGCCTCTCGGACACGCTCGTCGATTTCCTGCCTCGAGAGCTTCATGTTGCGGGGCCCGAAGGAAATATCCCTATAGACAGTGTCTTCGAAGAGCTGATATTCAGGGTACTGAAAAACAAGGCCGACTTTGAACCGCGCATCCCGACGTATTTTTTTTGAAGAATTAATGTCCACATCATCAAGCAGAACTTTTCCGCCAGTGGGCAGAAGCAGCCCGTTGAGATGCTGGACATAGGTCGATTTGCCGGAACCGGTGTGTCCGATTAGACCGACGAATTCGCCTTGCACGATTTCTGTATTGACATTTTCGAGGGCAACACTTTCAAAAGGGCTGCCTATGCTGTAAACGTGGGTAAGATCTTGCGTTATAATGGTCGGCATTCTATCTTTTTCCTTTGTTCGGGGGAGCGAAAAGCAGCTTTTCCCCGTGAGTTTTCATTTGAGTGCGGCGGCAATCGCCTGCGCACATTCTTCGACCGTGAGGGCATCGTCTAGAAAAGTGAAGCCCCCGAGTCCGAGCTCATAGAGCAGCTCCGCTGTGTCCGGTACAGTCAATCCCTCCGCCTTGAGCGCTTCAACGTTTGAAAAGACCTCTTTGGGTGTGCCCTCGCTGACAACTTTCCCGCGGGACATGACAAATACGCGGTCTGCGTCGATGGCCTCGTTCATGTGGTGGGTGATTAGAACGATTGTGATGCCGTTGGTGCGGCACAGCCGCTTGATGGTACTGATGACTTCACGTCTGCCGGCAGGGTCGAGCATGGCGGTCGGCTCGTCGAGCACGATACAGCGGGGCCGCATGGCAATAACGCCCGCAATGGCCACCCGCTGTTTTTGACCGCCTGAGAGCAGATGAGGCGAATGGCTGCGGTAGTCGTACATATCCACAAGGCGGAGCGCCTCGTCCACGCGGGTCCGAATTTCATCCGGAGGGATACCGAGGTTCTCGGGTGCGAAGGCCACATCGTCCTCAACGACCGAGGCAACCATTTGGTTGTCTGGGTTCTGAAAAACCATGCCCACAGTTCGCCGAATGTCCAAAAGCTTTTCGACGTCTCGCGTGTCCAGCCCGTCTACAAGGACACTGCCCTCGTCCGGGATGAGAATACCGTTGAGGTGCTTTGCCAGGGTGGATTTACCCGAGCCGTTGTGCCCGAGAACCACGGCGAAGCAGCCTTCCTCTATTTCAAGCGTCGTTTCGTTAAGCACGGGGGGGAGTTCTTCCTCGCCCGGATAACGGAAGACAACATTTTTGACCTGAATAATTGGTTTCATATAGTTTCCCTTATCTGCTCAGCCAGCGGCAGCTTGCCCCACAGGGCAGGACCAGCCCCGATTCGGTGACCGGAAGCCCAAGCTCGCGGCTCTCGCTGACGCCGCCGAATTTCTTTGTAAACACGCTCTCGGAAATATAGGTCAGGACCGAGGGGGAGAGTCCCGTTGTGTAGGAGTTAATTATGACAAAGGCTGGATCGTCCGAAAGGACACCCGCACAGAGACAAACAAAATCCCAGAGGTTTTCTTCCAGCTTCCAAGTTTCGCCGCCCGGACCCCGTCCATAGGAGGGAGGATCCATAATGATGGCGTCGTAGCGCTTGCCGCGGCGAATTTCACGCTCGACGAACTTGACACAGTCGTCCACAATCCAGCGGATCGGGGCGGCATCAAGTCCGGAAGCGGCGGCGTTTTCCTTGGCCCAGGAGACCATGCCCTTTGCTGCGTCTACATGGCAGACCGAAGCGCCCGCCTGTGCGCAGGCAAGCGTTGCGGCACCGGTATAGGCGAAGAGATTGAGCACGCTGATCGCACGGCCCGCACCTCTGATGGTCTGCATCGCAAAATCCCAGTTCGTCGCCTGTTCGGGGAAGATCCCGGTGTGTTTGAAGTTCATGGGCTTAACGTTGAAGGTCAGTTCACCGTAGCGGATTTTCCAGCTTTCGGGGACGTCGCTTTTTTCCCAGTGCCCGCCGCCGGAAGGGCTGCGGCTGTATTTGGCCGAGGGCCTGTTCCAGCCGGCATTTGTTTTTGTTGTGATCCAAATTGCCTGAGGGTCGGGACGTACGAGCATACGGTCGCCCCAACGTTCAAGCTTCTGTCCGTCAGAGCAGTCAATTAGTTCATAGTCCATCCATTTGTCAGAAATCCACATAGAAAACCCTCGCTGAGCCATAAAGCACCATTAAATTAAGTTATTCAGGAAATTATATCATCAATCGCCGCAGGGGTCAATTATTTCTGCTGCGCAGGGGTTTGAGCTACAGGGGCCGGATGTACCATCCGTACGCCCAAAAGTGACCTTGGAAGTCCCCGGGAACTTCCAAAAAAAACCTAAAGAAAAGTCGAAATATTACAAAATAAATGTTGCATATTGAAAAGTGATTATCTATAATGTATTTAGTTGACAGTGGTCGACATAATGTGATTTTTACATAAAGGGGCCTGCTTAGCCGTGACGCATTCAAATAAAAAAAACAAAGGGCTAAGGGCCGTTTTTTTTGTCCTTTTAGTTTTGTTGGTCGTGCTCATAGTATACTTCAGTAAAAAGGAAGGAAGCATTCTCGCGCGGCCATCGGAAACACCCTCACCGGCCGCAACTGACGAAACAGTGGCACCGCCGTCCGTGGCGGAAACCCCCGCAGGCGAGTCAGAAACACCCACAGCTACACCCTCGCCCTCTCCTTCTGAGGCAGTTACGTCGGGGCCGGATCTCACAGCGCGTGATCCTATGAACGACGACTATTTTTCGGACGCCGCTTTTATGGGAAACTCTTTGATGGACGGCTTCAGACTGTTCTCGGGGCTTACAACCTGTGACTATTATGCCGCAACAAGCATGACGGTAGTCGGCGCAACGACCAAGGCCTGCATTACCTTGGATAATGGGACGCCGGGTACGCTTGTGCAGGGGCTTTCACAGGAAGCTTACGGCAAGATATACATCCTGCTTGGCATTAACGAAATTGGCTATGATGTGGATACCTTTATAGACTATTACAGCCAGATGTTAGACGAAATTATCGCTGCGCAGCCGGACTGCGACATCTACGTTATGGGCCTGACACCTGTCAGCGAGGCAAAATCGTCGAGCAGCGACACATTCAACATGAAACGCATTAACGACTATAACACGGCGCTGCACCAGCTTGCCGCGGATAAGGGCTGCTATTATATGGACCTCGTCTCAGCGCTCGCGGGGCCGGATGGCTATCTGCCCGCAAGCGAAACCACCGACGGCGTACACTTTTCCGCTAAAGTCTATCAGACCTGGCTTGACTACGTAAGAACACACTATGCATAATGGGAAGAGTGGTAGTTTATGAAAAAACTATTTTTTGGGCTTATGGCTTTTTGTATGATTTTCGGGATGTTTACAGGCTGCACGCAGAAGGTTAAGCCTTCGGAATACGATTTGGATGCGCTGTCTCAGCAGCTTCAGGAAAGCGCTGCATTTTCGGACATTTTGAGTCCTGTCACCAAGGAAATCGCCGCCTCATTTTACGGCTTTGCAGACGCTGATGTCACGGATTGCGTCGTGCTTTGTTCAACAGGGGCAACGACCGAAGAGATCGCGCTTTTCAAATGTGCGAGCGAGGAAGCTGCAGCTAAGTTGAAAGCCAACGCAGACACAAGGGTTGAGACACAAAGAACGGTTTACGAATCTTACGCGCCAGGCGAGATGCCAAAACTTGACGATGCCATAGTTACTCAAAATGGCCTTTACGTGTTTTACATCGTCTCTGCGGATGCGTCAAAAGCGCAGGCCGTCCTAGACAGCCAGAACAAATAACATAATATATGAAGTCAAAACGCCGCACCCAAACGGGTACGGCGTTTTTTGCGGTGTTTTATTTGCTGCCCGAGTTGTCATCTTCGGAGAGTGCACTATTGCCATAGCGCTTTTTGACGCACTCCGACAGCAGGTATTCAATCTGTCCGTTGACTGAGCGGAAATCATCCTCCGCCCAAGCGGCGAGCCTGTTATACAGTGCAGGCGAAAGACGCAGAGGCACCTGCTTTTTAGACTTCTCGTTTTTTTCCATAGGCTTAGTAGATTGAGCCGCTGTTTACGATCGGCTGCGCCTCTTTGTTTCCGCAGAGAACAACAAGCAGATTCGATACCATTGCGGCCTTGCGTTCGTCGTCAAGCTCAACAATGGCGTTTTCGCTGAGCTTGGTCAGAGCCATCTGAACCATGCCGACCGCGCCCTCCACAATGAGTTTGCGCGCGTCGATAATGGCGCTGGCCTGCTGACGCTGCAGCATGGCTGCTGCAATTTCGGGGGAGTAGGCCAGGTGGGTGATGCGTGTCTCAACAATTTCAAGTCCGGCGTCTTCGACCTTGGTCTGCAATTCATCCCGGAGTTTTTTAGCGACTTCCTGACTGCTGCCGCGCAGGGAAAGCTCGTCGGCGGATTCGTCCTCATCCCAGATATCATAGGGGTACAGACGCACAATGTTGCGCAGGGAACTGTCTGCCTGTATAGAGAGAAACTCAATATAATTGTCAACATTAAAAACAGCCTTAGCTGCATTGACGACACGCCAGATGACAACGACACCGATCTCAATGGGATTGCCCAGCTTGTCGTTGACCTTCTGGCGATCATTGTTAAGCGTCATCACTTTAAGAGAAACAGCTTTTCCCGCAGCGGCGTCTGACTTTTCGGATGTGTCCGTTCTTTTTCTCGGATGCTGAGCGGCCTCTGCAGCAGTCGTCTTGGTGGGGTTGACAGCGACGACAAAGGGGTTAACAAAGTAGAATCCCGCGCCCTCGAGGGTGCCGTAGTATTTGCCGAAGAGGGTGAGGACAAGGGCTTCGTTCGGCTTGAGGATTTTGAGGCCTGCATAGAGTATGGGGCAAATAATGAAGGAGACGATGCAGCAGACGATGGCCAGCACGATACCGGCAGCGCTTCCGCCTTCCGCGCGTTCGGCACCGACAATCACACCGGCGATTCCCGCAATGATGACGAGGGTATTGATAATGAGCACGGCCATGCCGCTCGGAGCCTTGAGTTTTTTCTGTTCGGAAAATAGTTCAGTTTTATTCATAAATAAACCTCCACGTTATTCAATCTCTCTGTTACATACATATGAAGATGATATCAAAATAATATCACTAATTTCCGGATTGTCAAGATAGAAGCAACAAAAAAACTCCGCTCTTAAAGAGGCGGAGTTTTTGTCGTTCAATATTATGCGTGCCGATGTTTGGCATTCCTCCGCTGGAAGAACTTGACGACCTCGACGATCGGGATGATAAGGAAGGCAAGCCCGAGCGCCACAAGGTATTCCTCGAAGCTGATGTGCTCAAATCCGAAAGCGTTGGAGAGGAAAGGAATATACAAGACAGCCGTTGTGAGAATAAGGCTTGCAACACCCGCCAGAATCAAGGCCCAGTTTTGGGTCTTGAGGGTGAACAGGCTGCCCCGCTGGGAGCGCATATTAAAGCTGTGGAAGATTTCGGCCATGCTCATTGTCAGGAAGGCCATGGTGATGCCGTCGCTGCTCTGCAGGCTTGCCCAGCTGCCGCCTTCCATCATGTGGCCGATGAAATAGGCGGACAGCGTTAGAAGTGTGACAACAAAGCCCTGATAGGCAACGTCCACGCCGACGCCGCCTGCAAATACGCCGTCGCTCGACGAGCGGGGATTTCGGCGCATGATGTTCGGCTCCGCCCGTTCAAGACCGAGAGCCAGGGCGGGGAAGCAATCCGTGACTAGATTAATCCATAGAAGGTGAACAGGCTTAAGGATGGTGAAGCTTAGCAGGGTCGCAACAAAGATGCTCAGCACCTCGCTCATATTCGAACTGAGCAGGAACTGAATGGCCTTGCGGATGTTGTCATAAATCTGGCGGCCTTCTTTGACCGCACCGACAATCGTTGCGAAGTTGTCGTCTGCAAGAACCATGTCCGCAACGTTCTTTGTAACGTCCGTTCCGGTTATGCCCATGCCGACACCGATATCCGCCGACTTGATGCTGGGTGCATCGTTGACGCCGTCGCCTGTCATCGCAGTGATGAAACCCGCCTTTTTCCAGGCGTTGACGATACGGACCTTATGTTCGGGCTGAACGCGCGCGTACACGGAAATGTCACGGAAGCGTTTCTCAAATTCTTCGTCGCTCATCTCGGATATCTGCGAGCCTGAAACTGCAATGTCCTTTTCGCCTAGTATGCCAAGTTCTCTTGCAATGGCGCTTGCCGTGTCGATATGGTCGCCGGTGATCATGATGGGGCGGATACCCGCCGTCCGACACTGCTCAATGGCATCCTTGACCTCGGGACGTACCGGGTCTATCATACCGGTCAGACCGATAAAGCACAGACCGGTTTCAAGGTCCTCGGGTGCGAAGCTCGTCGGTTCCGTTTCGTGTGGCTTCAGCGCGGCCGCAAGAACACGCAGGGCTTTGCCGGCCATTTTCTTGTTCTCTGCAAGGATATCAGCCCGAGCCGCATCCGTGAGTGCGACGGCCTTGCCGTCCTTGAAATAGGAGGTACATACGCGAAGGACTTCGTCCGGAGCGCCCTTGGTGTACTGGACAAGGGCGTTTTCCGTGCGGTGGACGGTGCTCATCATCTTGCGCACACTGTCGAACGGGGCTTCGCCGATACGCGGAGCGTCTTCCGTCAGATCATATTTCATAAGACCAATGGATTTTGCCCAGTAGACCAGCGCGTTTTCGGTCGGCTCGCCGGTAACGGTGCCGTCCGTGTCAAGCTCGGCGTCGCAGCACAGCGCCATCGCCGTTGCGAGCATTTCTCTGTTTTCGCCGTAATATTCAACAACGGTCATTTTGTTCTGGGTTAGGGTACCTGTTTTGTCCGAACAGATAATCTGAGCACAGCCAAGGGTTTCGACTGCGGTCAGTTTGCGGATAATCGCGTTTTTCTTGCTCATGTTCGTCACGCCGATTGACAGGACGATCGTCACCACGGCCACAAGGCCTTCGGGTATAGCGGCTACAGCCAAGCTAACGGCAATCATGAAGCTGTTGAGTATGACATCTGCAGAGAAGCTGCCCGCGCGGAGCAGTCCAATGGCGAAGATAACAACGCAGATGCCGAGCACAAGGAAAGTGAGAATTTTGCTGAGCTGCGCGAGCTTTTTCTGGAGAGGCGTCAGGCCGGCTTCGGCGTTCGTAAGAGCGTCGGCAATCTTGCCCATCTCGGTGCCCATGCCAGTGCCGGTCATGACCGCTGCGCCGCGCCCGTAAACGACAGTGCTGCCCATGTAGACCATGTTTTTGCGATCGCCCAGCGGAACGTCCTTGCTTTCGGAGAGATTGAGCAGGTCTATGAACTTGTCGACCGGGACGCTTTCGCCTGTCAGCGCGGCCTCTTCGATCTTCATGCTGTTGGATTCGATGATACGGCCGTCTGCCGGAACAGCGTCTCCTGCTTCGAGAATCACAACGTCGCCAACGACAATATTTTCGCTCTTGACTACGGCGATTTTTCCGTCACGCAGAACCTTACTGGTCGCTGAAGCCATTTCCTGCAAGGCTTCCAAGGCTTTTTCGGCCTTACTTTCCTGATAGACACCCAGGACGGCGTTGACGATGACAACGAACATGATGATAAAAACATCGGCAAAGCCCTCATTGGAATAGGAAGAGGTAATGGCAGAAATGACAGCGGCCGCGATTAGAATAATGATCATGGGATCGGCCATCTGCATCAGAAAACGTTTGATTAAAGAGTCCTTTTTGCCCTCGGCAAGCTTGTTTTTGCCGTTTTCGGCAAGACGCTTTTCGGTTTCCTCCGAAGAGAGACCCCCGCGCGAGCTTCCAACTTCGTGCAAAACGTCGTCGATCTCGCTGCAATAATACTTCATCAATATGCCTCCAAAGATTTTAGAATGTCGGCGCGGCGTCTTAGAATCTTAAAAAAAGACTCATGGACAGGCCTAGCCTATCCATGAGTCTGGTCATTTAATACAAGCCAGGCAGATGAACTGCCATGCATGTTGACTTGAACCGCTTAAAGCGCTGACTACTCCCTCACGGAGATTAGGATAATATTAGCACTCTTTGCTGCGGTTGTCAAGACAAGGCCCTCTTGAGTTGTTCGTACAGCTCGATGATGCGAAAGCTGAGTCTATATTGGCCGCCCTCATATTTGATGAGCTTGGCACTGTCTTCCGTCAAACCGGAAAAAGCGTCTGTGTCCTCGGCAGAGGTCATGCAAAGCGGAGGAAAGACAACACACCACCAGTTGCGCCCCTCGCCCTCACCTAAAATGATTTTGAGCGATACATATTCACCGGGCGGCAGGGCGAAGCCGTCGTAGGTTCGGGTGGGGTACTGTTCAATGCAAAGTTCAGCCTTGGCCGTGTAAAATTTTCCGTCGCTCAAAAGGCTGAGCTTGGCGGCCTTGCAGAGTCCGGGCAGCGTGCTTCTGATGACGCTTTCCGCCTCTTCAACGCTGGAGACACCCTCAAGCTTCGGCGCGAGCAGCGCCAGTACGCGATCACGCACATCCAGCTTGGCCGCCTGATCGCTGGGGCTGTCTGAATTGGCAATGACATGGAGCCTGATGAGCTGGTCGGAGAGTTTGTTTTGCTCGGCCTTTGCGAAAAGCCCTGTGCAGAAAGTTACGCAGAGTGCCGCTAGCAGAGCAATTTCCCAAATGCGAAGATGCTGTTTCATAGAAAAAACCGCCTTTATGTATTCCGAAAAGGCGGTTTTGAATCAATCAAGGACTGGAAGGCCGCCTTGCCGTATGCTGATGAGGCTATTATCGGCGGTTATCTGGCATATTATACCTGTCTGTGAAAAATGCGTTAAATGTCAAGGGGGCCTTGCTTCTGGGCAAAGAATACCTCCCGGTACCGCTGAGAAAGAAGAACCTGTGCATGTTCCGCTTTTTCGAGATCGTCAAAGATACCGAAAACGGCCGATCCGGTTCCTGTCATAACGGCACCCAGTGCCCCGCAGTCAAGCAGTGCGCTTTTAATTTTGCGTACGTCGTTGGGTTTAGCGGGCAGAACATCCTCAAAAACATTATACATCCGTCTGCAAATACCCTTCAGATCTCCGCTTTTGACGGAGGTGAGTATGCCCTGCGTATCAGGGTGGTATTTGACAGAGACGAGGTCCATTTTTGCAAAAAGCTCCGGCGTCGAAACGGAGAACTTGGGTTTGACAATGACAAAGCAGCAGTCGGGGAAATCGGGCAAATCAGAAAGAATTTCGCCCCGTCCCTCGGCGAGTGCGGTGCCGCCCGCCACACAAAAGGGAATGTCAGAACCGAGTGCGGCGCCTGCCTGCTCAAGTTCGGCACGAGTGAAGGGCTTGCCTGTGAGCGTGTTGAGCGCACGCAGAACCGCGGCGCCGTCACTGGAGCCGCCGCCCATACCGGCGCAGACAGGGATGCGCTTATGTATGACAATATCCACACCAAGATCATCCCGTCCGAGCAGGACGAAAAAAGCTCTGGCGGCCTTTGCCGCGATGTTGCGGTCATCGCCTGGAAGAAAGCGCAGGTTTGTTGCGACCTTAACCTCTCCGTCATTGCGGAGCGTGACGGTCACGTCGTCACAGAGCGAGACCGATTGCATGACCATACGCATATCGTGGTAGCCATCCGGACGTTTGGATAAAACGTCCAGTGAAATGTTTAGCTTTGCATAGGCTCTTTCCATTAAAGCGCACGGAGCAGGACCCAGTATCCTCGGACTCAAATCGCGACACCTCCTTCTTCTGGCGTTAAGCACTCATTTTAATTCAAACAAGGACGGCATCAAGTCTATACCGGCGGGCAGAAACGCACCCTTCAAGCCGTTCACTTCCGTATAAGAAAGTCCCGCTTGCGTATCCTTGACGCTATCGTATATAATATAAGGAACGGGGTCGCCATCGTGCTGTCTGTTGCTCGTGAGTGTTTTGTGGTCGCTGAGGATCAGCATCCTGAAATCCTCACCCTTTTCATGGAGCGCGATGCACAGCGGTCCGACCACGCGGCTGTCCAGCCACTCGATTGACTGTATCTTGCCCTTGAGGTCACCGCAATGCGTGCATTCGTCCGGACCCTCGAGATGGACCGCAACAAAATCATGCGACTCAAGCGCTTCCAGCGCGGCTGCTACTTTCCCTTCATAATTTGTGTCAACTTCGCCCGTTGCGCCCTCGACGATGACCACGTCAAGCCCAGTGAGTCTTGCAATACCGTGGCACAGGGGAACGGCCGAGATTACCGCACCCGTCTTCCCGTATTGTTCTGCAAAGTTCGGTAGCTTTGCTGCGGTGCCCTCTGCCCAGAACCAGATGGCGTTTCCTGGGAATTTCCCCTCGCTTCTGCGGGCAACGTTAAAGGGGTGATCCTGCAGCAGCTCGTTTGCTTTTTTCATCAGCGCCGTCAGAACCGCCGCGTTTGCGCAGCCTTTCGGCATGTTGTCAGAGACGCTTTCGCCAATATGATCGTGTGGCGGTGCAAGCTCAAGACCCTTGATGTCGACCTGCTGCTGAACGGCAATATGTCGATAAGATTCGGTGGGGTAGACCCGCATCTGGACTTTGTCAGCAAGCGCTTTAAATTCCGGATGTGAAAAAAGATATTCAACCAGCTCGACGCCCTGCTTTTCGCATAGACCACCCGCCGAATGGGAAACGATTTTCTTTTCCTCAAAGGGAACGGCAGGGTTGTCTGTCAGCGTGACGTTGTTGCAGCGATAGGCGGCGTCTCCCAAAGAAAGAGAGATGCCCTGTGCGGCGACTTCGAGCGGGGCTCTGCCCGAATAGCAGTTGTGCGGGTCGCAGCCGAAAATAGACATGATTGCGGTGTCGCTTCCGGGTGGAAAGCCCTCCGGTACGGTCAACACACTGCCAAGGACGCCGTGTGCGGCAAGATTGTCGATATTTGGCTTTTTGGATACTTCAAGAGGCGTACGCCCGTTGAGTTCGGGAACCGGATTGTCGGCCATTCCATCGCCTATGACCAGTATATATTTCATGGCTTTTTCCTTTCGTCTAGGCTTGTATATTATACGCTAATTGGATAAATAACCTGGCCCATTATAAACCATTTCCGCCGCCTTGCAAAGCGACAAATAAAAACATTTTTTGTTTAGCCGTCAAAAACCATGATATTTGCATATTATGGCGAAAGCGTCCGATATAATGACTCAATATTCGTCCAATTTGCTATTTCAATTTGTATCGCCGAATGCTAATATTAATGCACAAAGCAGAAATGAGGGATTCATATGACCCCTATAGAAATATTGAGCAAAATCGTTGAGGCCGAAAGCAGTGCCCGCTCCGTTTTCGATGAAGCGACCTCCCTCCAGGAGGGCTTTGACAGTTATGTGAACGACCATATCGAAGCGCTTAGAAAAGAGTATTTCGCACGTGCGGATAAGGCCATCGCGGAAGCCCGTCTGTCCGAAGCTGCCCGTGCAGATGCCGAGATTGCCGAGTTGGATAAAAAGCTTGATAAGGAGCTCGCCGCGCTCAAAGCGCTCTATGAAAATGAGCGTGAATCCATCGTGATGAAAATATTCAAGATGGCGGTGGCGGTTGATGCTTAAAGCGCAGATTGAATACGGCGCCATTCATACCAAGATTCTGGGGATGTATGGCAAAATGCTCAAAGAAGAGGACTGGCGCAGGCTCTGTGAACTCAAGAGCGTTGCCGAGGTCTGTGCCTTTTTGCGTAATCACAGAGGGTGGAGCACGACCATGGCGGAGCTTCCTCCTGCGCCCACGACTAAAATTCTCAAAACGGCCGTCAGCAGACGGGTCTATGAGGACTATGAAAAGCTGTACAAGTATCTGCTTTCCGAGGATAAAAAACTCCTGCGATTTATTGTCTACCGCGCAGAATATGATTTTATCATCGATGCGCTCCGGGAAAACAGAGCGTTTGCGCCATTGCCTAAATCACTGGAGCTAACGGATTTCGTCCGACACAACAGTAAGGTAGATATTGCCGGGCTTGAACACAGCACAAGCTATTCTGCTGTATTAGCCGCAATTCGAGGCAGCATTTTCGAAAGACCGCTGGCTGAACTCAAGGTCAATCCTGAGACGGGCAGACCGGATTATCTGGATACCTGTATTGTGCTTGAAAACGCCTATTTCAAGTCCATATTCACCTATATATCCAAGAAATATAAGGGACTGGGCAAGAAAAAGCTGGAGGAGACAATCGGGCTTGAAGCGGACCTGTTGAATATTGTCAGTGAGATCAGGCTGCATCGGAGCTTTCACGACTCACTTGAAAAGGTTGACGCATTGCTGATCCCGGTCCTCTATCATATTAAGCCGGAATTTTTACACGCGCTTTCGGAGGCAAGGGATGAGGCAGAGCTGCTGGATCTGCTGCGCAAATCCAGCTTCGGAAAATTCATGGCGGGCGCCGAGCCTGCCAATATTGAAGATTTCTATTACAAATCGCTGGATAAGTTCTGCAGAAAAATAATAAAAGCCGCAGAACCGGATGTCAGTGCCGCGCTGGCCTACATGATACTCAAAGACCTTGAGAGTAAAAAGCTCAATCGGGTCATTGAGGCTATCGGCAGCGGCTATGATCCCAAAAGCGTGATTTAAGCCGCCAGGGCGGGAAAAAGGGGGGTAATAAAATGTCGGTGGAAGCGATGACCATGGTCACGATATCAGGACCGGAAAAAATGGTCAATACCGCTGTTAAAAGCCTTGTTGTAAACAGAGAGTTCCACCCGGAAAACGCTATAAAGATCTTACAGGGAGCAAAGGAGCTTGTTCCCTTCGACGCCGTCAACCCTTATGCAGATCCGCTTGCAAAGTCTCTTGAGATTGCAAAGAACCTGAATATCCAGCCGGATTACAGGGATTTCTCGGGGCAGGAGCACATTTTGCGGGATGCCGTAACTTATCTGAATTCGCTTTCGGCCAACGTTTCCGCGCTCAGTGCCGAGCAGGAGGAAAAAGAACTCCTTGTTAAGAATAATGATCTCGTCAAAGAGCAGCTTTCTCATTTTGCCAGCTTTAACGTCGAGTTGCGCGACCTGTTTACGATGAAATATCTCAAGTTTCACTTTGGTCGTCTGCCTGTTGAGACGTTCAGAGACTGTCTGAAGATTATTGACGACAGACCGGACGTGTATTTCGTGACCTCCGGTCGGGATGAGCGCTGGGTCTACGGTGCCTATTTTGCGCTGCACGAATCCTATGGCAAAATTGAGGCCATATTCTCATCTATGGGTTTTGAACGTATCCGCATCGACGTGCATGGCAGCGTTGAAAGCACCGCGAACGAGGTCATGGACCGGCTTGGCAAAGAGCGGGATGCGGCCATACAGCGTATTAAAGAAATCGGCGACGAACTAAAATTCGTGCGTGAAGCTGACGGCGAAAAGCTCCTTACTCTCTATGCGTGGCTGCGCTTTGAAAGCGATTCCTTCGATGTGCTGACTTATGCGGGGCGGCGCCACGGCAAGTTTTACATCATCGGCTGGATACCGAGGCACCTCTCGGAAGCGTACGTCAAAGAATGCGAGGCCTACACCGATTTTGCCTGCTTCCTGACGGAATCCGGAGAGATGGGGGAAATGCAGCCACCGGTCAAGTTCAAAAAAGGATTCCTTTCGGATATTTATCAACCCTTCCTTGAAATGTACGGACTGCCCGCGAGCGGCGAATTGGACCCGCGCCTGTTTATGGCAATCACCTACACCATTATCTTCGGCATCATGTTCGGAGATGTGGGTCAGGGGCTTGTTATCGCGGTCATCGGCTTTCTTCTTTGGAAGAAAAAAGGCTCCTGGCTCGGGCGAATCGTCGGACTGTGCGGCATCTCGGCCAGCTGCTTCGGTTTGGTTTACGGCAGTGTGTTTGGCAATGAAGAGCTGCTTCCGTGGGGCTTCAAGGTTCTTGAAAACGGCAACACGATGAAAATTTTGCTCTTCGCCGTTGCCATTGGCGTTGTGCTCATAACCATTTGCATGGTCATGAACATCATAACCGGTATCCGGCAAAAGGATATCCAAAAGATTTTTTTCTCACCAAACGGCGTTGCGGGTTTTGTATTCTATATGGGCCTTGCCATTGCTGTCGTGTTTATGGCTGTTTTGAAGAAGAACCTTTTTACAATCCCATACATCATCTGTGTCGTTATTTTGCCGCTCCTTCTGATTTTTTCTGCAACGCCGCTTTCAAAGCTGCTTACCGGGCAGAAAGATTGGAAACCGGAATCCGTCGGGATGTTCTTTGTTGAGGGTTTTTTCGAAATGTTCGAGACTTTGCTCTCCTACATTTCAAATACGATTTCGTTCCTTCGAATCGGTGCTTATGCCATTTCTCATGCGGGTATGATGCTCGTTGTCTATCTGCTCTCCGGCGGAACGAGCATCCCGGGTATCATCTTTGGTAATATTCTCGTTACCGGTCTTGAAACCGTGCTTGTCTGCATTCAGGTCATGCGTCTTGAATACTATGAAATGTTTGGCCGCTTCTATTACGGCGGCGGTACCAAATTTAGTCCAAAGGTGATTAACTACAAGACCGCTGAAAACTGAGGCGGTCAAAAAGAAAACGACGGTTATTGTGGAGGTTTCTTATTATGACAGTATTATACGTGGCAATTGCATTGGTCCTCTTTATTGTTCTTCCGCTTATTGCAATATATTTCCGTTCAAAGCGTGGTAAAAACGGAAAGGCACCCCTCATAGCAAATCTTTGCGCCTTTTTCGGCCTTGTAGTGTTCGGCACGGTGTTCTGCTTTACCCAATCTGCAGAGGCGGCAGCCACGACAACGGCTGCAACGTCTGCAGACGCGCTGACGACGGGCCTCGGCTATATAGGTGCTGCGCTAGCCGTTGGACTTTCCGGTATCGGCGGCGGCATCGCTGTCGGCGCGGCTTCCGCTGCGGCGCTCGGTGCGATTTCTGAGGACGAAAAAATGTTCGGCAAGACGCTGCTCTTTGTGGGACTTGCAGAGGGTGTTGCACTTTATGGTCTGCTTATTGCCTTCTTGATCTATATTAAGCTTTGATTTGAGAGCTGGAGGAGTTCATGATGAGAATGTTTGCCGTGGCGGACGAAGCCGACGTGCTGACGGGTCTGCGCCTATCGGGGATCGAGGGAAAACTCGCGTCCGATCGGAGACAAGCCGAGGCTTGTGTCAATGAGGTTCTGGCTGACACGCAGATTGCGGTGCTTCTTATCACCGAGAACTGCGCAGCGCTCATTCCGGAAACGGTAAAAAAACTCAAACTCAGCTCGACGAATCCGCTGCTTGTCGTCATTCCCGGAACACAGGGTTCCAGACGCGGCGCGGATTCAATTACGGCACTGATCAGAGAGGCGATCGGCATCAGGATTTGACCGAGGTCGCCTTTATCTCAAAGCAAAATGGAGGTTCAAAACTATGCCGATGCCGGATACAGACAAAAAGCTGGAAGCTTTTACGGATACGATTATTGCCGAAGCAATTGAGGAAGCGCACAAAATCACCATGGAGCTGCGGTCAAAGCAGGACTCGATGATTCAAGAAGCGGAAGCCCTGATTGCCGAGGAGGCTGACCGTTATAAGAAGGTCGAAATCGCTGAGGCCAGGGCAGAGCAGGAGAGAAGAATCAGTGCCAAACGCAACGCCGACAAGCACGCCATTCTTCAGTACCGTGAGTTTTGCGCCAACGAAATGCACAAACAGGTGCAAAGAAAAATCTGCGACTTTACTGCCTCCGAAGACTATTTGCCCCATTTGAAAAATCTACTCCAAAAAGCCATTGATACACTTGGTTACGGCTTTTCTGTTGAGGTTCGGCTCAGAGCGGAGGATATGAAGTTTGCCGATGAACTGCTTGCCTCAACCTCCGGCGTCAGCATGGCGTTTACGGAGGGGGATTTTTCTCTCGGCGGACTGCGTGTTGTGTGTCATTCCAAGGGACAGCGTCTCGACATGAGCTTTGACACCGCGCTTGGCGACATGGTCGGCCACTTCTCCGAACTTGCGGGACTTAAAATGGGTGAATGAGCCTGTCAGCATACCCGCCTCGTCGATGCCGCTTCGGATACGGTACTTCGACGATATTCTCCGAATGGAGGTTTCCGAGTAAATGGATACGAATAACTATTATATATACGGGATAAACGGGCCGGTCATCACCGTCCGCGGCGGCAGATGTCTGCCGATGATGAGTCTTGTCTATGTCGGTGCGGACAAAATTCCGGGCGAGGTTGTGAGCGCCAGCGGTGATACGACCGTCGTGCAGGTCTATGAAAGCAGTGCGGGACTTGGCAAGGGGCAGCCGGTCGTGATGACCGGAAGGCCCATGTCCGTTCTACTCGGGCCGGGCATGCTGTCCAACATCTACGACGGTATAGCAAGGCCACTGCGCGCTATCTCCAATTTGGCGGGCAGCTTTATTACCAAGGGTATTACGCTGCCGGCGCTTGATTTAGAAAAGCGCTGGTCTGTGAAGGTCGAAATCAAAGAGGGCGACGAAGTGCACGGCGGCATGATCTTTGCCAGAACAAAAGAGTCGGACGCCATTGAACACAGAAGCATGGTGCCTCCCGGTGTCTCCGGAAAGGTCTTTGACGTCAAGCCCGACGGGGACTATTCCGTGATGGATATCATTGCCTGTGTTGTCGACGAGCGCGGTAAAAAGACATCGCTTATGCTTGCTCAGGAGTGGCCGATCAGACGATCGAGACCCTGCGCTAAAAGACTGCCGATTACAAGACCCCTCGTCACCGGCCAGCGTGTCATTGATACGCTCTTCCCCGTCGGCAAGGGCGGCTGTGCGGCCATACCCGGTCCCTTCGGCGCTGGAAAGACGATGGTCCAGCATCAGCTTGCCAAGTGGTCGGACGCGGATATTATCGTCTATCTCGGCTGCGGTGAACGCGGCAACGAGATGACACAGGTGCTTGATGAATTTGCGGAGCTGAAGGACCCGAAAACCGGTCATCCGCTCATGGAACGCACGATTTTGATAGCGAATACCTCCAATATGCCGGTTGCGGCGCGTGAGGCGTCGATCTATACGGGTATGACTATTGCCGAGTACTACCGCGACATGGGCTATCATGTGGCCTTGATGGCGGACTCGACATCCCGCTGGGCGGAGGCACTCCGTGAAATTTCCGGGCGGCTTGAAGAAATGCCGGCGGAGGAGAGCTTCCCCGCCTATCTGCCCTCGCGCCTTGCCGGCTTTTACGAGCGCGCGGGTTATATGGAAACGCTTTCAGGACTGGAGGGATCGGTCACCGTTATCGGCGCCGTTTCTCCGCAGGGCGGAGACTTTTCGGAACCCGTTACACAGAACACCAAACGCTTTATCCGTACTTTCTGGGCGCTTGACCGATCTCTGGCCTATGCCAGGCATTTTCCGTCCATCAACTGGACGACATCGTACTCCGAGTATTTTGCCGATATCAAGGACTGGTACGAGGAAAACTTTGGCCAGGGCTTTACAAAAATGCGCCAGCAGATCATCGATATTCTCGGCAAGGAAAGCGCGCTGATGGAGATCGTCAAGCTCATCGGTTCGGATGTTTTGCCGGACGATCAGAAACTCATCATCGAAACTGCGAAGGTTATCAGACAGGGCTATCTCCAGCAGAACGCCTTCCACAAAACCGATACCTATATGTCGCCTGAAAAGCAGATGATCATGCTTGAAACCATCCTCTATCTCTACGATGAGGCGAAAAAGCTGACGGCAAAGAGCATCCCCCTCAGTCAGCTGGTTGAGACAGGCGCTTTCAGTGCCCTCTACAAGATGAAGTTCGATCTCGGCGACGGTCAGCCAAAGGAATACTTCATCAAACTTGTGGACGACGCCGTGGCGGCGGTCCTTGCAAAGAACGAATAGAAGAAGGTGATTTGCCTTGAGAATTGAATATACCGGTCTTTCTGAAATGCAGGGGTCCCTCGTCGCGCTCGAGGGCGTTTCGGGCGTCACCTATGACGAACTTGCAGAGATTACCCTCGGCAATGGGGAGCGTCGTTACGGCCGTGTCATCAGGATTGACGGCGAGCGGGTTGTCCTTCAGGTTTTTGAGGGCACAACCGGTATCGACATGGAACATGTCAATACGCATTTTACGGGAAAACCGATTACATTGCCGCTTTCAAAGGAAATCCTGGGCCGCATTTTTGACGGCACAGGTAAGCCGCTTGACGGTCTTCGCGAGGTATTTCCCGATGAACGCAGCGACATTAACGGCTCGGCCATTAACCCCGTCTGCCGTAAATATCCGAGAAGCTGCATTCTGACGGGGATCTCGTCCATTGATGCCACCTCGACACTGATCAGAGGACAGAAATTGCCCATTTTTTCCGGCGCTGGCATGAGTCACAACGAGCTCGCCGCTCAAATTGTTCGCCAGGCACATACGATGGATCAGACCGAAGAGTTTGCCATCGTGTTTTGTGCAATGGGCGTCAAGAACGACACAGCGGAGTTTTTTAAAAAGGATTTTCAGGATTCCGGTGCACTCGGTCGGGTCGTGATGTATTTAAACATGGCGTCGGATCCGATTATCGAACGCATACTTGCCCCGCGCTGTGCGCTGACGGCTGCGGAATATCTTGCTTTTAAGCACGGCTATCACGTGCTAGTTATACTCACTGACATGTCCAGCTACTGCGAGGCCTTGCGTGAATTTTCATCCTCAAAGGGTGAAATCCCATCCAGAAAGGGCTTCCCGAGCTACATGTACTCCGACCTGGCCTCCATCTACGAGCGCGCGGGCATGATTTATGGTGAAAAGGGCAGCGTCACGCAGGTGCCGATTCTGACAATGCCAAACGACGACATCAGCCACCCGATTCCTGACCTGACGGGCTATATCACGGAAGGACAGATCGTCCTGTCACGCGATCTCGAACAAAAGGGCATCTATCCGCCCGTAGCTATTTTGCCGTCCCTGTCCCGTCTGATGAAGGATGGCACGGGCGAGGGCTATACCCGCGAGGATCACGCCGACCTCTCGAATCAGCTTTTTGCCTCCTATAGTGCGGTTGCGGACGCCAGAAGCCTCGCCTCCGTCATTGGTGAGGATGAGCTTTCGGATATCGACAAGCTCTATGTCGAGTTCGGCAAGCGCTTTGAAAACGAGTTCATTGCCCAGGGCAACAGAGAAAACCGGACCCTTGAGCAGACACTGGATCTGGGCTGGGAACTGCTTTCCATGCTGCCGAGAAGTGAGCTTGGCCGAGTCGGTGACAAGCTTCTTGATAAATACTGCCGAAACGCGAAGTAGAACGCTTCAATCCTGCCAAAGGAGGTGACCGCATATGGCGAATCTGCCGCCGACCAAGGGTAACCTGATCGCTGTCAAGCGCTCGCGCGCGCTGGCGGAAAACGGCTTTGACCTGATGGACAAAAAAAGGAATATCCTCATCCGCGAAATGATGTCGCTCATAGACCGGGCGTCTGAGCTGCAGGCGCGTATCGACGCCACCTTTTCGGATGCCTACCGTGCCATACGGCTTGCCAACATCTCAATGGGCGGCTGCGAGGACGTGGCCGCGTCTATGCACGTTGACAGCACTGTACGCGTACGTTATCGCAGTGTCATGGGTGTCGAGCTGCCAACCGTTACTTCGACCCCGACGGACACGGAAATTCTGCCTTACGGCTTTTTGAATACCACCTCTGCGCTCGACGTGGCATACAAAAAGTTCACGAAGGTGAAAGAACTGACGCTGGAACTCGCAGAACTTGAAAACAGCTTTTACCGCTTGGCATATTACATCAAAAAAGCCCAGAAGCGCGCCAACGCGCTGCACAACATCGTCATCCCGAATCTGGACACAGATATCGCCCGTATCAGCGAGGAGCTGGAGGAAAAAGAGCGCGAAGAATTTGTCAGACTCAAAGTTATCAAAGCTAAAAAGCTTTAAATATAAAGCGCGAATGGATGCACCATTCGCGCTTAGTTATTATTTATATCGGTCAGTCTGGGTAAGCGCGCCTTGCCGCCTCAACAACATGAGACACAAGCACGGAGGTGGTAACCGTTCCGACGCCGCCGGGAACTGGGGTGATAGCGGCGACAACATCAAGCGCGGCATTAAAGTCAACATCGCCGCACATTGTGCCATCGACAAAGTTGATACCCACGTCAACGACGGTCTGCCCCGCTGAAAGCTGCTCTGCGCCGACAGCGCCGGCTTTTCCGGCAGCCGCTATGAGTATCTCGGCATTTTTTGTAATAGACGGCAGATCGACGGTTCGGGTATGACAGACCGTAACGGTCGCATGCTTTGCCAGCAGCAGCATGGATACGGGCTTTCCGACGACAAGACTGCGGCCGACGATGACGGCTCTTTTACCCGTGCAGTCAATACCATAGTGGTCCAGTATTTCAACGCAGGCCTGAGCTGTGCAGGGGGCAAAGCCTTTGCCGCTGCCGGTGAATACGCCGGCCAGCGATCCGTCTGTGATGCCGTCGACATCTTTGTCGGGAGAAAGCGCCTGCCGAACGGCTTCGCCGTCCAGATGCTTGGGCAATGGGAGCAGGACAAGGATGCCGTGCAGGGCCTCGTCTGCATTTAGTTCAGCAATTTTGGACAGCAGCTCCTGCTGAGTAATGTCGGCGGGAAGGGTTTCACGACGGACGAGCACGCCTACTTTTTCGCAGCGCTTCACGGCGCCCGATTCATAGGCAAGGTCGTCTTCACGCGTACCGACACGCACGATAGCGAGCGTGGGCGTGATGCCACGCTGCATCAGAGCTGTAAGCACTTTTTGTGCGCGTTCGTTAATTGCTGCGGCGACAGGTGCGCCCTTGAGTTCCAAAGCCATGTGTGCTTGTCCTTTCAAATGAGTTTTTGCAGTACTGCTGCATAGGTGTGCTCCGCCAGAGCCGCATATTTTTCTACGAGAGCCTCCGCCTCAGCTTTTAGAGCGGCGGCGTAGGCGCGGTCCTTCATCAGGCGGACATTGATATAGACGCTCAGGCTCGCACCCATCAGCGCTGTTTTACAGCACATAACACCCACACCCACATCTGAAATCATCAGTGTGCTGCCCTTGACGGCAAGCTCTGCGTGCAGCTCGATGACTTCCGCGGATTTTTTCATGATCTCTAGCGGGGCGGTGCAGGCAAGTCGCAGGGCCTTTTCCATGACCTCTTCGCGCGTCGGGTCATCTTTTGATAGCCCATAGGCCTTTGAAAGCGGCTCGAAGCATTTCGCGTCCTCATCAATCAACGGCAGCAATTCGGCGCGAAGGTCGGTCGCCTTCTGAAGAATACGCTGGATGTCCGGTTCAAACTCGGCATATTTTTTCTTGCCTGTGGTGAGATTTCCGACCATAGAGGCAAGAGCTGCGCCCAGTGCACCGACAAGAGCGCTGGCGCCGCCCCCGCCGGGGACAGGCTCGCTTGAAGCTAAGAGCGCCGCAAAAGAGGCGGCGGACATTTCGGAAAAAGACATCTGGTTTCCTCCCGACTGTAGACGTTATTATATACAAACTATGCTATCATGAATTGGGAGAAATAGCAATATCTGCAATCTGTGTAATTTCACCTGAAAAACAGCAGGCCCCAGCGTTTTTTACACCGGGGCCAAAATGATTCTGATCTTAAAGGTGGATATGGTCGTGAGGGACACTGGGGCGGAAGCTGACGCCTGTGTCGCCCTGAAGACAGAAGGGGAGCTCCAGGCCGTTTGCCTCTAACAGCGCTTTGTCCGTGAGGATATCCCGTGTCAGACCATCCGCAATAATTTTGCCGTCGGACATGAGAATGACGCGATTGCAAGTCTCAAGAACCATATCCAAATCATGTGAAGCGATGATTTTAATATGGTCCAGACTATTTAGAATATTAATGAGCCGTCTTCTGTTTTTGGGGTCAAGGGCGATGGTTGGTTCATCCATCAGGATAACGTCCGGCGTCATGGCGAGAATGGTGGAAATTGCGGCAAGTTTTTTTTCACCGCCGGACATTTTGTAAGGCTGCTTGTTGCGGAGATAGTCAATGCCAATGAGGTCGAGTGCGTGCTGCACCCGCTCTTCGACCTGTTGGGGGTCAAGCCCATAGTTTCTGGGGGCGAAGGCAATATCCTCATAAACAGTCGGCATAAAAAGCTGGTTGTCCGAGTCCTGAAACACATAGCCGATTTTTTCACGTACGCGAGGAAGCGTCTTCTTCGTCAGTTTAATCTCGCCTATTGTGACTTCACCGGTGAATTCCAGCTCCAGTCCGACAAGGATGCGCATCAGCGTGGACTTGCCGACGCCGTTTGCCCCGATCAGGCCAATCGCGTCGTCATGTCCGGCTGTGAAGCTGATGTCGTGGAGAATCTCAGCGTTTTTATCGTAAGAAAAGGATATGTTCTTGCAGATAATGTGATGATGGCTCATAGCTTCGGCTCCTTTTTTCTGTAGCTGCACTCAGATAAACAAACTGCCCAGCAGGGTCGTAAGGCCTGTATAGCGCAGCACCGCAAAAGCGGTTCCCCACGCCAGAAGATAGGCATAATCCTTCAAGCGGGCCTTAGGAAGCTGGCTGTGCTGGAAGTTGCCGTTGTATCCGCGAAGCACCATGCTGTCATAGAGCCCGGTGGCGCGGTCAATGCTCCGAAACAGAAGCTGGCCGATCAAAGAGCCCCAGACCTTATAATGGACGCCTTTTTGGAAGGGGGCGCGCAGAGAGTAGGCCTCAAAAATATGGTTGGCTTCGCTCAGAAGAACCGTAATGTAGCGGTAGGTCAGCAGAATCTGCGTTACAAGAATTTCCGGGACGTGCAGCAAATTCAGCGCATAACAGATCGCCTCGATTCGCGTCGTCGCAATCAGAAGATAGGCACCAAGAACGGTGAGCATGCCCTTAATAATGAGTGTCAGACCAGAGACCATGCCGTCCGTCACCGTCAGCCCGTAGAGGAGAAAACGCGGCTCCCGGTCGAAGAACGGGTTGAGTATGCCCATCAGCAAAACTAAAGGCAGAATAATCCGGAGCTTCTTGAGACTGTGCCCGAAAGAAAGCCCGGAAATTGAAAAAAGCGCAACGGGATAGACCACCATCGTGATCAATCCCGCTACGTCATATTTATTAAAAGAGACGGTAAACCAGATGTAAGCAATCGTCACAGCGAGTTTAACCAACGGGTGGACGCGATGGATGGGCGAATCCATGCCTGCAATGGTGTCCATATAGTGGACTTCATAGATCGCGTCCGAAAGTTTGCCCATGGATTATTTCTCCGAATTCAACTTTTTTTTCTTTTTATAAACGCCAAAAATGACACTGAGGAGGACACAGAACCCCGCGACCAGAGCGGAGCCGAGCACGCCTGAAAAACTCGTTCCCGCCACGTTGTCGTTGCCAAACGAATAGTCGGGCAGAACCGCCGTCTTTTCCTGCACACCGGCGAGTGTATCCTGTACGCTGCCGCCTGCCTCAAGCTCCGGGGAACCTGTGACCTGACCGATGGACCATTCCAGTCCGTCGGGGTTGCTGGAGGCAACGAGAGAAAGCGCTCCGCCAACCAGAACGACTACGACACCAAGGATAACCAGAACTTTTTTAAGGGAGTATTTGTTTTCGGTTGCGGCCGCATCAAGAAGCTCGGGCCTTGCCTGCTGTACGAAAATCAGAACTGCGGCTGTAATAAGACCCTCTACTGTGCCGATGGCAAGATGGATAGGCTGCATTGCCGCAACGAAGACACCGAAAGGAAGTTCGGTAATGCCAGAGATTGTTGTTTCCAGGACGACGCTGAAAGCGCCGAGCTGGAGACTGAGGACGCAGCCCAAAATGGAAGCTAAAATGATCTTACCCTTGGACATACCTTTTTTCATTATGGGCTTATACAGACAGAAATATCCGAAGAAGCAGGCATAAAAGGCCATGTTCCACACATTGCAGCCGAGCGCAAGAATACCGCCGTCTGCAAAGAGCAGACATTGAATCAGCAGGATTGCGATCATTGTCAGGAAAGCGGCATATGGCCCAAGGAGCGCAGCCAACAAAATGCCGCCGCAGATATGTCCGCTCGAACCCGTTCCGGGAATGGTGAAGTTGATCATTTGGGCCGCGAAAACAAAAGCGCCCATAACACCCATGACAGGGACCTTCTTGGGACTGAAATCCTCTTTAAGCTTTTTGACCGAGTAGACTGCCGCCGCGGCACTCGCGGCATACATCGCGCCGCCGACTGCCGGTGACAGCAGGGCATCTGCCATATGCATAACTCTTCCCCCTATTAGTTGTGGTACTTACCATTTGGCGCAAGCGCCGCACAGCTACAAGTCCAATATACATAGTCGCCTGCGTGTGCGCAAGCCAGGGGGGGGGTTATATTGGGCGTGTTTTGTTAAAATATGTCCGTGCTTGTTTGACGTTTACTCATCATCGAAAAAGCGAGCCGCTACAGACAAAAATACATTTTTCAGTACATTATGCGAACATTTATATAATAACAGTATTTATCCCAAAGGTAAAGCGGATTTTGACATTTTTCGTGCTTTCTGCCCGCCTGGGTCCGTGGAATGCAGTTCGCTAAAGCCACAAACACCTGGAAAAAATTGAGTACCAATATTGTGCCAAAAGTGAATAATTATACAAAGGGATATGTGCCATAGTGTTTCAAAATAGTATCAAAAAATGAAGATTGTGCAAGATTACCCTATATCTGGATATATTTTGTGCTTTTGCACAATTGACACTGACAAGCTCCCGTGATAACCTCTCATTAAGCAGAGAGACACTCTCGGCTTTAGCTGGTCACAGTTCTGTCCGGCGGTCAGCAATATCGCTTTGGCTGCATTCGGGTGATCCTGACGGCACTTTTCATGCAGTTTTATATGCGATAGAGCGACTTATTTTTTAATTAATATGGAGGTCATTATTATGGCATACAGCATGGATACAGTCGTAGGCGACATCCTCAACAACCCCGAAGCATGCGCTGTTATGGATGAAATCATCCCCGGCACCACCAAGAACCCCATGATGAAGATGGCTAAGGGCTTCACACTTGGCAAGATCGCCAAGACTCCCGCTGCTAAGATCCCCGAAGCAAAGATCGTTGAGTTCATCGAAGCTTGCAACGCTAAGGGCATTGGCTAAGCAATAATTACGTAGTAAGTTTTCTTGTCATAAAGTCTCACCGTCAGGAGATACGAATGACGCTTCAGAAAGCTTAATTTCGTTTGTTGGCAGCACGTCGGATTATTCCGGCGTGCTGTTTTCTGTATTTTCAGGCAAAAGAACCTGCACATCCCATGATGTGTCCCAATAAAAAACCGCGGTTAAGTTTGCATCATAATGCATACAATTGTCTCGTCAGGGGGAATTGTTATTATACGTAAAAAACGGCAGGCCGCGGGATTTGTGTTCACGGCCCTATTCGGAACACTGCTTCATTTTGTCTATGAGTGGTCGGGCGGAAACCCGCTTGCGGGCCTCTTTTCCGCGGTTAATGAAAGCGTCTGGGAGCACTTGAAGCTGATTGCAGTCCCCATGCTCCTATTCGGCATCTATGAGTATTTTGCATACGGAAGAAAACAGCGAAACTTTGTCCCCATCCGTGTCCTATCAATTCTGCTGGGCATGGCCCTTATCGTGACAGTGTTTTACACCTATTCCGGTATCCTCGGCCGCAACTGCACGCTAATAGATATCCTGCTGTTTTATGCCGCTGTTTTTGCGGCGTATCGCTTCAGTGCAAAGCTACTTAGAACCGAACGGTTTTCTTCAGAAACTGCGCGTGTCCTTGCGGTTGTTGGACTTCTGATTTTGATAGCCTCCTTTGCGCTTTTTACCTTCAACCCGCCCCAACTTGGTCTATTCCGGGATCCGACTACAGGCATGTTTGGAGTGAACACTTAATAAAGCAAATTTGAACCGGATGCCTCAGCTTGATATAGCTGTGGTGCCCGGTTTTTTTATCGTAGCCAGAGCTTTAAAGGCGGACGGAAAAGGAGCTGGCAACCAATTATTAGTTTACATAATCAATGGAGTATAATCAAAATTATTTATATATAAGAAATTTAATTAAATAAAGTTTACATAATAAATATTAATAAAAATAATTAAAATTATGATACGTTAGCTATTGACAAAAACCTAGAGTGAGTGTATTATTGCCATAGTGTACTAGTAAACTAACACATTAAGACTTAGGTGAAAGGTAGTGATGATTTGGCTTGGCAATTTTCAAACGACAAGCCCATTTATGTGCAGGTCTCCGATCAGATCGTCTCGGGGATTCTGACCGGTACTTTTAAGATGGGCGAAAAATTGCCTAGTGTGCGTGAATTCGCGGTTATAGCCGCAGTGAACCCTAATACCGTCCAAAAAGCTCTTTCGGAGCTTGAGAGCGTAGGGCTCATAGAGACGCAGCGCAACACGGGCAAATATGTAACACAGGAGGGGAGTATCATAGAAACTGCAAGAACAAAGCGTGGCGAACTTCTCGCAACGGAATTTCTGAAAAATATGGCGGCTTTAGGCTATACCGGTCAACAGACGATACGCCTAATTGAGGCCGCATGCAAAGAGGGGGGGGACGGACATGAGCGAGCCGACGCTTGAATGCAGGGGCCTGACAAAGTATTTCGGCACGAATCCAGCCCTTCATAATCTCAATATCAGTCTGCCTGCCGGAAAGATCATCGGTCTGTTGGGGCCGAACGGCAGTGGAAAAACTACACTGATAAAGCTGGCCTGCGGCCTGTTGACGCCGAGCGAAGGCGAAGTCCGTGTCTGCGGCTATGCCCCGGGCGTCGAAAGCAAGGCGCTTGTCTCGTATTTGCCGGAGCGTACCTATCTGCCGGATTGGATGACTGTTATGGAGTGCATTCGGTACTTTCAGGACTTCTATGCAGACTTTGACTATGAAAGAGCGGTTTCTATGCTTCAGAGTCTTCAGGTTCCGGCCAATGCTGTCATGAAGACCCTGTCGAAAGGCACAAAGGAAAAGGTTCAGCTTGTACTGGTCATGTCCCGCCGTGCCAGACTGTATCTGCTCGACGAGCCGATCGGCGGCGTCGACCCTGCTGCGCGTGACTACATTCTGGGAACTATTTTAAAAAACTACAGCGAGGAGTCAACGGTCCTGATCTCCACCCACCTGATTGCAGACGTGGAAAAGGTACTGGACGAGTTCATTTTTATTCAGAACGGCCAGCTTGTCTCCTATGCCTCAACGGACAGCCTCCGCGAGGACCTGGGTAAATCAATCGACCAGTACTTCAGGGAGGTGTTCAGATGCTAGGCAAACTTATAAAACATGATTTTCGGTCGCTCTCCCGCGTGCTGCTGCCGACGCAGTTGGCTATTTTGGGCGCAACTATTCTTGCAACCATCGGTTTTGCGGTAAACCTTAAGATGGATTATTCCCATGTTCAGATAAATGGGGTGCTCTCGCTTATCAGGGTCATTACAGGGCTTCTGAGCGGCATCATGGTCGTGGCAATCATTGCTGCCTCCATACTGGTGGCATTCATCATTTTCCAGCGCTTCTATAAAAATCTCATCAGCGACGAGGGCTACCTGACTTTCACACTTCCCGTAACGACAACGAATATTCTGTGGTCGAAGCTCATAACGGCAATGATATGGACGCTTATCAGCAGTGCAGTGATCTTTGTCTGCCTGAATATCTTTGTGCTGTTTGGTACCGGCAATGATGGGTTTGTGAACCTTGATGCGTATCGGGCAATCGGCGAAGCTCTGAATGCCGTCAATACTGCGATTGGTGCAAGGGTTATTTGGCCTATTTTGGAAATAATCTTGTTCATACTCATTGCAGCGGCCAACAACATTCTTCAGATCTATCTGGCGCTCATTATTGGCGGGGTCGTGTCACATAAGCACAAGGTCTTAGCCGGTATCGGTTTTTACTTCGCAATTAATTTTGCGGTCAGTATGCTCATGTCCATTATCCAGTTCTTGTTCAGCGGAAGCATGCTGAACTCGTTCAATAATCTCAACGGTATTCAGTGGGAAAACAAAAATGCACTTGAAATCTACAATCACTTATTCGGCGCCATTCAGCCGTATTATTGGTTCTATCTGGGGCTGATCCTTGCGCTGACAGTGGGATATTTCCTGCTGAGCCGCTATTTGCTCAAGAATAAGCTCAATCTGGAGTAATATGGTCAGTTGCATCTGCTAATTGCATAAGGTATAATTGAGCCCGGCATTCTGCCGGGCTCAATTTACGCGGGAGGCAATTCCATGCTCAACATAAAAAATAGCGTCATGCTCCATGAGGCAAAAAAAGCCAAGCATAAACCGCACGCTGTTGTTCAAATCCTCATTTTTATCGCCGTGATGTTTGTCTCGCAGCTGGCTGCAGGACTCGTACTTTGTGTACCGCTCAGCATTAAAATTTATGGCAGCAGTGACCTTGGCGGACTCGCGGCGATGGGATACAGCGGCACTGCGGCCTTCGTGTCTGAGTTTGCAAGTAAGCTGCCGCAGTGGTTCAACATCGTAAGCCTGTTTGCAACAGGCATTACGACAGCGCTTGTCATCATATATTGCCGGAGTATAGAGGGGCGCTCGCTCACTTCTATGGGGTTGTGCCGAAAAGGCTTTGTAAGACAATACAGCTTCGGTTATCTGATTGGTGTTGCCATGATGACTGCAACGGTGGTTCTCTCCGTTCTGCTGGGGAGCGCCACATTTAATGGGCTGAATACCGGGGTAACTGCTTTATATATTTTGCTCTTTTTTGCTGGCTATCTTATTCAAGGAATGAGTGAAGAGCTATGCTTTCGCGGTTATTTTATGGTGTCCTGCGCCAATAGCGCACATATGGCAGTGGCTGTTTTTGCCAGCTCCCTTGCCTTTGCACTCCTGCACCTTGCAAACCCGGGAATAACGGCTCTTGCTTTCTTAAACATTTTGCTCTTCGGCGTGTTTGCTGCGGTCTATATTCTGCGGACGGACGATCTGTGGGGAGCCTGTGCGATTCATTCGGCGTGGAATTTCTTTCAGGGCAATATATTCGGCATCTCCGTTAGCGGCAGCGGGATGAGCAGTTCTGTTTTCGGTACAACTTTTGTATCCGGCCACGCTTTGATATCAGGCGGGGCCTTCGGTATTGAGGGCGGGCTCTGCACGACAATCGTTTTACTTGGGGCCACGGCACTTGCAATCTTTCTCCCGCAGAAAGAGCGGCCCGAACTTCCCTCGGAGGCTCCGGCCGTGATTGCAGTCTCCGAGAAACTAAGACCGGTCTATATCCAAAAATGATTTGATATCGGCAGTATACACAAAAATCCTTCGGAATTTCCGAAGGATTTTTTTCTTGACATTTGTGCATATATTGATTATACTGTGCATACTGAATATATACAGTAGTTAAGGAGGCGAGTCCATGGATGTGATCATCAGCAACGCGAACAGCCAGCCGATTTATGAGCAGATATTTGCGCAGATTAAAAACAACATAATATCTGGCAGGCTGAAGGAGGGCGACGCGCTTCCGTCGATACGCATGCTGGCTAAAGACCTTCGCATTAGCGTCATTACGACCAAACGTGCGTATGATGAACTCGAGCGGGCAGGCTACATCTATACGGTGGCGGCTAAGGGCTGCTTTGTCGCCGAAAAAAACGTGGAGCTCATCCGTGAGGAGCGTCTCAAGGAAATAGAGGAACACTTGAAGAAGGTATCAGAACTTGCCGTCGGCTGCGATCTGGGCGACAAGGAAATATTTGATATGTATGTTTTGCTGAAAAAGGAGGGTTAACAGCATGGATGCTATAGAAATCAAAGGTCTTTGCAAAAGCTACAAGGACTTTAAGCTGGACAATTTGGACCTTGTACTGCCGTCGGGCTGCATCATGGGACTGGTGGGCGAAAACGGTGCGGGCAAGAGCACGACCATCAGGCTCATTATGGATGCCATCAAAAGTGATGCGGGCAAGGTAACGGTTTTGGGGGTGGACAACAAAAGTCCTGAATTTCGCATGTGCAAGGAAGATATTGGCGTTGTCCTGGATGAGGCGTATTTTCCCGAAGTCCTCACACCCAAGAATGTTAATAGTGTCATGCAGAATACTTATAAAAAATGGGATGAGGCGTGCTTCTTTGACTACATGACGCGCTTTTCTCTGCCAATGACAAAACCCTTTAAGGATTATTCCAGAGGCATGAAGATGAAGCTCGCCATTGCAGTGGCCCTCTCCCATGACCCAAAGCTGCTGATACTGGATGAAGCCACGAGCGGGTTAGACCCGATGGTGCGTGACGAGATGCTGGATATTTTTAATGATTTCACGCGCGTTGAGACCCATTCGATCCTCCTTTCGTCACACATCGTGAGTGATCTCGAAAAAATCTGCGACTATATTGCTTTTATTCATAAGGGCAAACTCCTTTTCTGCGAAGAAAAGGACGTGCTGCTTGAAAAGTATGGTATTATCCGTCTGCCCAAGGCGGAATTCGAGGCTGTACCGCCAGAAGCGGTTAAGGGTAAGAAGGTCACGAACTTCGGCGTGGAGGCGTTGATTCTTCGGGATAAGGTGTCCGGCGCTTTTTCACCTGAGCGACCGAGCATCGAGGATATTATTCTGTTTACCGCAAAGGGGGGAAATTGATATGACAGGACTTTTGCTAAAAGATATTTATACGGTGTTAAAGCAAATGAAATTTTTTGTGCTGGTTGTTATTATTATGGCCTGCTTGCCAGGCTATTCCATGCTGACATTTGCGCTTGTTTATTCGGCTATGTTGCCAATGACCGCGCTGGCCTATGACGAGCGCTCCGGCTGGGATAAGCTCGCGGGGACAATGCCCTACAGCACAATGGATATTGTCCTGAGCAAGTATGCGCTCGGCTATATCATGATTGCCGGAGCAACACTGATTTCTGCACTGGCGCAAGGTATCCTTGCAGCTGTTGGTGTAGCGAAGCCCGTAGAGAACGTGCTTATGCAAATTGCTGGCGCTGTCGGTATTGCACTTTTTTTTGAAGCGGTTGTTCTGCCGCTGATGATTCGCTTCGGCGTTGAAAAAGGGCGTGTGATTTTTATCGCAATAGGTGCGGCAATCGGTGTTTTGATTGCTACGGCCTACAAATCCATCGACAGCTTTCAGCTGCCGGACGGCCTCAATACGACGACGCTTACCGTCGGTGTTGTGCTTGTACTGCTTGTGCTGAATGCAATCTCAATGCTGATTTCAGTCAAATCTTACGAGTTTAAAAAGGGCTGATCAGACTTAATAAAGAAGTCGCTTCCGATTAGGGGAGCGACTTTCGTTTATTTTTGTATGTAGGTCTGCAGGAAATCACCGAGCTTTTGCATGGATTCCGTGAGCACAGAAGGCTCCGGCAGATAGACAATTCTAAAATGATCCGGCTCGCTCCAATGAAAGCCGCCGCCGTGAACCAAGAGCACCTGTTTCTCGCGCAGGAAGTCGAGGACAAACTGCTCGTCGTTTCGGATGTTAAAGCGCTTGGCATCAATTTTTGGAAAGACGTAGAAGGCGGCCTTGGGACGGACATAACTGATGCCATCAATCTTATCCAGCGCGCCGCAAATGGCCTCGCGCTGCTCATAAATTCGGCCGCCGGGCTGGAGCAGATAGTCCATAGCGTGAATGTTTTCGAGTGCGGGTTTAATTGCACGCTGGGCAGGCACGTTTGAGCACAAACGCATGGATGAGAGCATATTAAGCCCCTCAATATAGCTTCTGGCCTGGGACTTGTCACCGGAAATGCTCATCCAGCCACAGCGGTAGCCTGCGATGAGATGGGACTTGGACAGGCCGTTGAGCGTAACCACAAACAGATCGGGAGCAAGAGCGGCGATGGATGTATGCGTCAGTCCATCCATCAGCAGTCTGTCGTAAATTTCGTCCGCAAAGATAATCAAGTCGTGTGCGCGCGCAAGTTCTACTATTTGTTCAAGGACTTCTTTCCCGTAAACCGTACCGGTGGGGTTGTTCGGATTAATCACGACAATGCCCTTCGTTTTAGGCGTAATTTTTTGTTTGATATCAGCGATGTCGGGCATCCAATCGCTCTTTTCATCGCAGACGTAGTGCACCGCGGTACCGCCCGCAAGCGTTGCCGCACCTGTCCACAGTGGATAGTCGGGAGACGGGATGAGAATCTCATCGCCACAGTCCAAAAGCCCCTGCATACACATCGCTATCAGTTCCGAAACGCCGTTGCCTGTATAAATGTCGTTCACGCCGACACCTTCAATGCCTTTGAGTTTGTCGTAAGCCGCTATGGCTTCGCGTGCGTCGAGAATACCCTTGGAGTCGGAGTAGCCCTCGGAAACGGTCAAGGTGCCGCTCATCTCGTTTACGACGCAGTCCGGGGCCTCAAATTGGAAAGCGCCGGGATTGCCGATGTTGAGCTTGAGTATTTTCGCTCCGGCCGCTTCCATCGCCATGGCCGCCTCAAGGACGGGACCGCGCACGTCATAGGCAACGTTGTTGAGCTTCTTTGATTTCGAGATTTCCTTCATGATTGACCTTTCCTTTCTTTCTCCGAAACACAAGGCCTCGAGTGGGTCCTGTGCTTGGCTCGCACTTGTCTTCGATCTTGAGACAAGCGGCTGATAGAAGCATATGATAAGGGCGGCGCTAATAAGAAAAAAATAAAGCCCTAAGCATATCTATAATTATGCTTAGGGCGAACTTTTGTCCGTGTTACCACCTAAATTCGGGAGAAACTCCCGCTCTCGTCCGGTACTTGAATCACTTCGTATACCGAGCTCCCGATAACGGCGGAGTTTCCGTTGGAGTGTACTGGCTTTCGCTTTCCGTCCACAGCTCAAAGGCGGCTTTCGCGCTCCGTTCATGAAGCCTCACAGCAAACGGCTTCTCTCTGAATTTCGCTCGGCGCGTACTAATCCTTATCACAGCTTTTATCTTATTGTTGCTCATTATAAACACCGGGGGCGGTCTTGTCAACTGCTAATTTAACCGATTATTCGATTAAAGTTCGGGACAATCCTGGACAGAAGAGCGGACCGTTTGTTTTAGCCCTGCTTTTTAATGAAGCGGTCAAGGTTAATAATGAAGCGCTCATGTGTCCCAAAGCCGACTTCACCGCTGTCATCGGAGGCCGTCACACTGAAAGTGATTTTCTTGCCATCAATTTCGGTCACTTCACTCTCAACACGAACCATACGGCCTATGGGCGTGGCTGCTGTGTGATAAATGTCAACGTGAAAGCCGACACTGGCGTAGCCTTGGTCAAGGTGGGGCAAAAGACTGCTGTTGCAGGCGTCCTCCATGAGCGCGATGAGATAGGGGGTCGCGAGCACATCTGCTTTGATGGAATCCGACAGGGACGATACGACGTTTTTCTCGGTTACAAGCATCTCTCGGGTAAATTTCTGGCCGATCTCGATTGACATTTTGGCTCCTCCTTCATTTATTAAACCCCCGTCAGGTCAAAGCTTGGAATTAGCTCTTCAGTCGCAGACGAAAGCTCCTGAAAATAGCCGTTTTCTATGCCTGACAGGAAAAGATAGCTCTGCGCGCGCTGATATTCGTCTTCGGTCAGCCGACGTGCCAACTCGGGAAATCGGGCTTGGTCGGCCAGCGGCACATACTGGCTCATAAGGCTCAACATCACGGCGCTTTTGTGAAAATGCTCGGATATCCAATCAATAATGTCAAAGGCGTCGTCTAGTCGACCAGGCAGAATCAAGTGACGAATCAGGACGCCGCGCTGCAAAAGCCCCTCGCTGTCAAGGCTGAAATCGCCCATCTGACGATACATCTCCAAAATGGCGGCCTTGGCGGTTTCGGGATAGTCGCCTGCGCCGGAATAGCGTGCGGCGGCTTCTGCCGAGCTGTATTTGAGATCCGGCATATACACCTGCACAAGACCCTCGAGCAGGCGGAGTGTTTCAACGGTTTCGTAGCCGGAGGAATTCCAGACAACGGGAATATCCAGCTTGGCCTGTCTGAGCGCTTGGGCAACTTTGTCCGTAAAATGAGTTGCGGTGACGAGATTAATGTTGTGAACATCTTGCTCGGCAAGCTCCGTGAAGATTTCAGCTAGACGAGTCACCGAAACCGCTTTTCCGTAGCCGCCTATGCTGATCGTTCTGTTTTGGCAAAAGACACAGTGCAGGTTACAACCGGAAAAGAAGACGGTTCCACTGCCGCAGGAACCACTGATACAGGGCTCCTCGCCGAAATGGGCCGCTGCTCGGGCGACAACGGGATCAGCAGCGCTTCTGCAAAAGCCGAGAGCACCATTTTCCCGGTCCACCCCGCACTTCCTGGGGCAGAGCATACAATTTGTACTCATTCGGCAGCTTCGGACAGTTTACAGACATCAACCCAGCCCAGTGCGCGGGAGTACTTAAAAAGCTCATCCGGTGTCATCTCGACCGCACTGCTGGCGCTGCCGACAGCCGGATAGACTGTTTCAAAGCGCTGAACGGATTCGTCGATATAAACGGGCACCCCCTCGTTGATTCCGAAGGGGCAGACCCCGCCGACGGCGTGACCAACAAGCTGGAGCACCTCTTCTGCTGTAAGCATCTTGGCCTTCGCTGCAAACTTCTCTTTATATTTATGATTATCGATACGGGCATCGCCCGCGGCCACCACCAAAACGCAGCCGGCACCCATCTTAAACGACAGCGTTTTTGCAATGCGCTCAGGAGCGACGCCGAGCGCCTCCGCGGCAAGCTCAACCGTCGCGCTTGAAACCGCAAATTCCTGAACCCTGTTTTCAATCCCGCATTCCTTTAAGTAGGCGCGGGCCTTTTCAATGGACATTTCTATCTCTCCCTGAAGCTTGAATTAAAAATATAGTAACACGTAATGCGGATAAATGCAAATATTCAATAATATTCATATAAACTGGATATATAAGCTAAAATACTAAATAATATTCAATAAAAAACTAATATTATTGCATTATTGCTATTGATTTTATGAAAACTTGATGATATAATGCGCCCATATGAATCATGATTCGGAGGAAAAAACAATGAGTGAAATCAAAAAATGCGTGCTTGCCTATTCAGGCGGACTCGATACATCGATTATCATTCCGTGGCTAAAGGAAAACTACGGCTGCGAGGTCATCGCGGTTTCCGGTAACGTTGGTCAAGCCGACGAACTGGAAGGCCTTGAGGAAAAGGCGCTAAAAACCGGTGCAAGCAAGCTTTACATAATGGACCTCGTGGACGATTACGCAGACAACTATATCGTCCCCACGATGAAAGCCGGCGCAAAGTATGAAACCTATCTGCTTGGCACCTCGACAGCCCGTCCCTGCATTGCAAAGGGGCTCGTTGAGATTGCCCTTAAGGAGGGCGCTGATGCCATCTGCCACGGCTGCACCGGTAAGGGCAACGACCAGGTGCGCTTCGAGCTCGCCGTCAAGGCGCTTGCGCCGCAGATGAAGATTATCGCGCCTTGGCGCGAGTGGGACATCAAGAGCCGTGAGGAGGAAATTGACTACGCCGAGGCACACAACATTCCTCTAAAAATTAACCGTGAAACGAACTATTCCAAGGACAAGAACATGTGGCACTTAAGTCACGAGGGCCTTGATCTGGAAGACCCCGCAAACGAACCCCAGTACAACAAGGAAGGCTTCCTTGAAATGGGTGTTTCCCCAGAGATGGCACCCGATAAGCCTGCTTATGTAGAGCTTGAATTCATCAAGGGCACACCCGTGGCGCTCGATGGCGAGAAAATGAAGGTTTCCGATATCATCTGGAAGCTCAATAAAATCGGTGGGGAAAATGGTATCGGTATCATCGATATTGTTGAAAATAGACTGGTTGGCATGAAGTGCCGAGGCGTCTATGAAACACCGGGCGGCACCATTCTCTACTATGCACATCAGGTGCTCGAGACGCTCTGCCTCGACAAGGCAACGGCACACCTCAAGGAGCAGCTTTCTGTGACCTATGCGGAACTCGTCTACAACGGCCAGTGGTTTACGCCCCTCAAGAAGGCGCTTGATGCTTTTGTGGACGTGACGCAGGAGACTGTCACCGGAAAAGTTAAGCTCAAGCTCTATAAGGGCAATATGATAAATGCGTCCGTTACCTCGCCCTACTCCCTGTATTCGGAGAACATTGCAACCTTTGGCGAGAGCGATTATAACCAAAAAGACGCAGAGGGTTTTATTAACCTCTTCGGTCTTCCCATCAAGGTCAAGGCCATGATGGAACAAGGTCTCTTGAAGTAAAATTCCTCTTTTTACCTCCTTGGCGGCGGGCTTCGGCACGCCGCCATATTTTATTGACATTCGTGTTGTCCTGCTATATGATACATTTGTAATGATTGGTACAATACAGGGGGAGAGTTAGAGATGAAGCGCAGTACAAAGATTGGCATCGTTACAAGCGGTGGCGACTGTCAGGGTTTGAACGCGGCGATACGCGGCGTGGGAAAGGCACTCTATGAGCATATAGACAATGTTGAAATCTTCGGCATGTACGACGGCTACCGTGGGCTCTATGAGGGCGACTACAGATTTATGGAGGCCAAGGATTTTTCCGGAATCCTGACACAGGGAGGCACAATACTCGGCACCTCGCGCCAGAAGTTCGTTCCCGGAAAAGCCATTTTGGATGACGCGGGCAACAACATGATGGCAGGAATGCAGGACACCTATAACCGCCTCAATCTGGACGGACTTGTCGTTATGGGTGGCAACGGTACCCAAAAAAGTGCAAAGCTCCTTATGGACGCGGGCATGAACATCATTACATTACCCAAAACCATTGATAATGACATTTGGGGAACGGACACGACCTTTGGCTTTCAAAGCGCCGTTGACATTGCTACGAACGTCATAGATTATATCCATTCAACCGCAAGCTCCCACAGCCGTATTTTTGTAGTCGAGCTGATGGGCCGGGACGCCGGCTGGCTCACGCTCAATGCCGGGCTTGCCAGCGGTGCTGATGTTGTATTGATCCCGGAAATACCCTATAATTTGGATAAGGTGGCGGAGGCTATCGAGCTGCGCCGTAAGCGCGGCAGCAATTATACGATACTTGCCGTAGCCGAGGGCGCCGTATCGGTGAATGATGCGGTTCTGACCGAGGACGAACGCCGGGCAGTCAAAGAATCCATGAAACACTCCACCATCTCCTATAGTATTGCCAGTGAGCTTGAAAGCATGACGGGGCAGGAGACGCGTGTGACCGGTCCCGGCCACTATCAGCGGGGAGGCCCTCCGTGCCCATACGACCGCGTGCTGGCAACCCAGTTCGGCACAGCGGCGGCCCGGCTTATCATGGAGAGAAAATATGGCTTTATGGTCGGCATACAGGGCGGTAAAATTGTTTCGGTACCGCTGAACGATGCGGCGAGCAGGACAAAGTTCCTGCCCACGAGCCATCCGCTCATAGAAACCGCCAGAGATGTCGGTATTTTCTTTGGCGATTGACGCAACAGAATAAAAAGGGCAGGCTTCATAAAGTCTGCCCTTTTATTCGCATTGATTATAGGACAAAATTGTGCTATAATTCCCAGATATACATAATTTCTGGTTTCGGAGGGATTCGGGTATGGCGGAAATAAGCAAAAAAGAGGCGTGGGAACTGCTGAAAGAATTTAATCAGGAGGCGTTCCACCTCCGGCACGCGCAGACCGTCGCGCTCTGCATGCGTTATTTTGCAGAAACAGAGGGTTTTGCGGACGAGGCTGATTTTTGGGAGATCGTCGGCTTGCTTCACGATCTGGACTTTGAGCTTTATCCGGAGGAGCACTGTGTCAAAGTGCAGGAAGTGATGCGGGGAAGAGGGCTTGATGAACGGCTTATCCATGCGGTCGCCAGCCACGGTTACGGTATCTGTGTGGACATCGTGCCGGAACATCCGATGGAAAAAATTCTTTTTGCTTCCGACGAGCTGACGGGACTTGTCGGTGCGGCTGCACTGATGCGCCCGTCGAAAAGCGTGCAGGATATGGAGCTTAGCTCATTAAAAAAGAAGTATAAGGACAAAAAATTTGCTGCCGGCTGTAGCCGGGAGGTCATAGAGAGGGGCGCCCAACTGCTCGGCTGGGAACTCGAAAAGTTGCTCGAAAAAACACTTGAGGCGATGCGCGCCGTCGAGGATAAGGTGAACGATCCAAATTACTATGAAGCCTAGGGGCCTTGCCGCCTCTCGGGGAGGTCCATAATGCCGGCATCTAACAGCAAAGACACGATCTTGGCGGGTAGAATTTTTGCCCCACTCTTAAAATTTGCCATTCCACTAATGCTCTCAATTTTGTTGCAGGCGCTCTATGGCGCCGTCGATCTGATTGTTGTCGGAAAATTCGGCGACACTTCCGGCGTGGCGGCTGTGTCAAACGGCAGCCAGATATTGTTGACGGTCAGTCAAATCGTGACAGGACTGACAATGGGTGTAACCGTCCTCATCGGACGCTATGTGGGTGCAAAAGACTATGACAGTGCAGCGAGAACCATCGGTGGCATGATTAAGGTCTTTGTGATTGTAGGGCTAACGCTCACAATCCTTCTGATCCTGCTTGCCCCGCAGATGGTCACGCTCATGAGTGTGCCTGAAGCGGCTGTGGGTAAGACCGTGGCATATCTGCGCATCTGCGGCGGCGGGATGATCTTCATTACAGCTTTCAATGTTATAAGCGGACTTTTCAGGGGACTCGGCAACTCAAAATCACCTCTGATCTTCATGGTGATTGCCTGCCTGGTCAACATCGCTGGGGATCTTTTGCTGTGCGGCGTCTTCAAGCTTGATGCGGCCGGAGCTGCCATAGCAACAGTTTTCGCCCAAGGTGTCAGCGTTGTCTTTTCAATTTACAAAATACGTAGAAATGCGTTGCCGTTTGAACTGAAAAAAGAGCAACTGGCTCATTCGGAGGGCTTTGCTCTGCGCATATTGAGCGTTGGGGCTCCTGTGGCGCTTCAGGATTTCCTAGTAAGCTTTTCATTTTTAATCATCATGGCCATTATCAACGGCATCAGTCTTGTGGCCTCAGCCAGCATCGGTATTGCGGAAAAGCTTTTCGTATTTTTGGCATTGGTACCAATTTCCTTTATGTATGCGCTCTCGGCCTTTGTCGCCCAGAATGTTGGGGCAAAGCAGGAGCAAAGAGCGATTAAAGGCATGCGAGCAGCTATGATAGCGTCCTTCGGCTTTGGACTGGCAACGGGCCTTCTAACCTTCTTTAAGGGAGACTTTCTCGCCTCTTTCTTCGTGGAAAACGACCCACTGGTCGTTGCTGCGACCCAGAACTATCTGCGGGGTGTTGCGGGGGAGTACCTTGTGCTGCCCTTTGTCTTCTGCTTTCTCGGCTATTTTAATGGCATCGGCAAAACAAAGTTTGTACTGATCGAGGGGCTTTTATCCTCGTTTCTAGTGCGAATACCGCTGTGCTTTCTGTTCAGCCGCTTGCCCGGGGCGGAGCTGTTTACAATCGGGCTCTCGGTTCCAATTTCGAGTGTTGCAAGCTTGCTGATGTGTGTGGGCTACTATTTTGTTGTGCGAAAGAAGCGTCTGTCCATGCACTTGCACCCTTTTGAAGAATAACAACAGATATATACATTTTTTGAATAAAATGAATACCCTGTCTTTGGTCACCATAGCTATCGAGATTGAAAGCCTAATTAAAATAATAAACAAATGGCAAGACGCCGGAACGAAATTCGTTCCGGCGCCTCTTGTTGAGAGGGTTCTTGCCCGGCCTTTCTTGACCGGCGTATTAAGGAGAGGAGAGTTGGAACTATCCCGCTTGGCGGAGGGAGGAGAGGCCTCAGCCGTACAGAACAGTGAGAGAAGTATCAAAATTATGGACTGTTCTCCGCTTTATGCTTAGTCCTCGTTAAAGCTCTTTTCAAGCTTAACATAGGTACGGTAACGCTCATCGGCGTCCTGCTGGGCCAGCGCGAACAGCGTTTCGGCTGATTCCGGGTATTTGAGTTTGAGGGAAGCATATCGAACCTCGCCCTCGAAGAACTCGGATACCGGCTTGGAGGGCGCCTTGTAGTCCAGACTAAACGGCTTTTCGGTCTTATCCGGATTGTACCGGTACAACGGCCAAAGCCCACACTCCACGGCCTTTCTCATTTCTGCCTGAACATTATTCATGCCGGCCTTGATGCCGTGGGAGATGCAGGGGGCGTAAGCAATCACAATCGAAGGACCCTTGTGGTTCTGCGCCTCATCCAAGGCTTTTATAAGCTGAGCGGGATTTGCGCCCATGGCAACTGATGCCACATACACATTTTTATAGGTCATCATGAGACGACCAAGGTCCTTTTTATAGGTCCGCTTGCCACCGTCTGCAAACTTTGCGCTTGCGCCGATCGGGGTTGCCTTGGAAGATTGCCCGCCTGTGTTGGAGTAGATTTCGGTGTCCACAACAAAGATGTTGATGTCCTCACCAGAGGCGATAACGTGGTCAAGGCCGCCGTAGCCAATGTCGTATGCCCAACCGTCTCCGCCAAATAGCCAGACAGTCTTTTTGGATAGTTGGTCACGATGCAGAAGGATGCCTTCCGCAAGCTGTCTGGCTTCGCCCGTGAGTGCTGCTGCGGACAATTCTTCGACTAGTGCTGCGGTTGCCGCTTCTGATTTGTGAAAATCATGGAAGGTCTCAAGCCAGGCGTCAATTGCCGTAGCAAGGGCTGTGCCCGAAACGAGCGCTTTGAGCGATAGGACGCGGAGCTTCACGTTTTCTCTGCGCTGCTTTACGGCGAGACAGACACCAAGCCCATTTTCGGCCTGATCTTCAAAGAGCGTGCCATAGAAGGCCGGGCCGCGGCCTTTCTTGTTTTTGGTATATGGCAGGGAGGGGAAAGCGCCCGCCCATGCGAGGGTACAGCCCACGCCGTTGACCCAGTAAGTTTTGTCACCGTAAAGCTGCGTAATCAGCTTGGCATAGGGTGTCTCACCGCAGCCTGCACAGGCACCGCTAAATTCAAGAAGCGGCTGGCGGAACTGGCTGCCCTTAACGGTGTTCACGGCGAAAAGCTCGTCCTTGTCGCTAAGCGTCAGGGCGTACTCCCAGTTGGTGGTGTCCGTCATTTTTTCGGTTGAAGGCCGCATGGTTAGGGCCTTTTCCTTTGCGGGGCACACGGCGGCGCAGCTTCCGCAGCTCGTGCAGTCCATCGTACTGACCTGCAGGGTGTATTTGAGCGCACCGGCCCCCTTTGCGGGAACCGTGACAAAGCCCTCGGGTGCGTTGCTGGCTTCATCCTCACTGACAAGATAGGGACGGATGACGGCATGCGGACAGACATAGGCACATTGGTTGCACTGCAGGCACTTCGTCGCGTCCCACTCGGGCAGCGACATGGCAATGCCGCGCTTGTCGTACTTCGAAGTTCCGGTGGGATAGGTCCCGTCTTCATGACCAATAAAAGCGCTGACGGGCAAATCGTCGCCACGCTGGCGGTTGCAGGGAATAACGATGTTCTTCACAAGTTCGGGGAGGGTACTGTCAATGACGCGATCGTCGCAGGCCTGGCTCCATTCGACAGGGATCTGAACCTTTACAGGGCTGTTGATACCCGCGTCAACGGCTGCCATGTTCATACCGACGACTTTTTCGCCCTTCTTGCCATAGGTTTTTTGTACAGCGTCCTTCATATAGCGGACGGCGTCCTCGACCGGCATCACGCCGGACAGCTTAAAGAATGCGGCCTGAAGAATCATATTTGAGTGGTTGCCAAGCCCGAGCTCGTCAGCAAGCCTGTTCGCGTCCACGATGTAAAAGTTAATCTTGTGCTCGGCAATATATCTGCGCACGTCGCCGGGAAGCTTTTCACTAAGCTCCTCCGCGGCCCAAGAGGTGTTCAGCAGGAACGTGCCGCCATCCTTGATCTCGTGGATCATATCATACCGATTAATGTAGGATTGTGCATGGCAGGCAAGGAAGTCCGCAGCCTTAATGAGATACGTCGAGCGTATGGGCTTTTTGCTAAAGCGCAAATGCGACTTTGTGATACCATAGGATTTCTTCGTATCGTACTCAAAGTAGGCCTGCGTATACATTCCGGCGTGGTCACCAATTATTTTTGCGGAGTTCTTATTTGCACCGACAGTACCGTCCGAACCTAGCCCCCAGAATTTGCAGGAAACAGTGTCCTCAGATTCCGTGATAAGCGGCTCACAAACCTCCAGCGAAAGATGCGTCACGTCGTCAACAATGCCGATGGTAAAATGGTTTTTAGGCTTTTCCTGAGCCAAATTATCAAAAACAGCCTTTAGCTGTGCGGGGGTGACGTCTTTTGAGGCCAAACCATAGCGCCCGTCATATATTTTAGGCGCATTATCCGTGTTGGAATAGGCTGCGCAAATGTCCAGATAGACCGGCCCGCCCATAGCGCCATGCTCCTTTGAGCGGTCCATGGCGGCTATTTTTTTGACAGTTTTCGGGATAGCGCTGAGGAAAAAGTCCACATCGAAGGGGCGATAGAGATGAATTTGCATCATGCCGACCTTCTCACCGCGCTTATTCAAATAATCGACGACTTCGCGCGTCGCTTCGCAGGCAGACCCCATGATGACCATGACGCGTTCAGCATCAGCAGCACCGTAGTAGTTGAAAATGTGATAATCGCGGCCGGTAATCTCATTAATCCCCAGCATATAGTTTTCAACCATGGCGGGGATTGACTGGTACATGGTGTTGTTGGCTTCCTGGGACTGATAATAGACATCGGGGCCCTGAACTGTTGTGCGCATGAGCGGGTGCTCGGGATTCATGGCAATGCCATGGAAAGCCTCTAGTGCGTCGTTATCCATGAGGGCTGCAGCACGATCCAGATCAATCATTTCAATTTTCTGAACTTCGTGCGAGGTGCGGAAGCCGTCAAAGAAATGGATAAAGGGCACCCGGCTTTTAACGGTCGCAAGGTGCGCGATGGCACTCAGGTCCATGACCTCTTGAACACTTGCGGTTGAAAGCATACAAGCACCGGTGGCACGGCAGTCCATTACATCCTGGTGGTCACCGAAAATGTTGTTGGCGTGTGTAGCAACAGAGCGGGCCGCCACATGAAAGACGGCGGGCATGCGGTGGCCGGACATGATGTGCAGGTTCGGCACCATCAGCAGCAGTCCCTGCGACGATGTAAAGGTGGTTGCAAGTGCGCCTGCCTCAGCGGCACCGTGCAGAGCACCGGCAGCGCCGCCCTCGGATTGCATCTCGACGAGTGTTACCTGCTGGCCAAACATATTTTTGCGTCCGGCCGCTGCCCACTCGTCAACCTTTTCGGACATCGGCGAGGATGGCGTGATCGGAAAGATGGCGGATATGTCCGTGAAATGGTAGGCAACGGTTGCGCAGGCCTCGTTGCCGTCCATTGTTTTTAAAATTTTGTTTTCTGACATGATATTCTCCTCCTGATTGGATCTGCTTGAAGAAAGGCTTGGATTGGTCTTGCGCTCAAAAATTCTTGATGATGTCCTGTCTGCTGTAATTCGTGAGGAATTGCGCGCCGTCTGCTGTTACGAGGATGGTGTCTGTGATACGAGGACCGCCGATACTCGGTTTGTAGATGGTCGGCAAAAGCAGATCAATAATCATGTTTTCTTCCAAGGGTACCTTGCTGTCCCTTGCGATGATGGGGTAAAACTCGGATTGGCGAATGCCGACACCGTAGCCGATGTGGTCCATCCAAAGTTTACCGAAGCCCATGCTGTCTATGTACTGATAAACAGCATCATAAATTTCACCGCAGATTGCGCCGGGACGAACGGCATCAACAGCAACCTTCTGGGCTTCGCGCAGGATGCTATAGATGTTTCTCGTTTCCGCCGGCACTTCGCCGAGGAAAACGGTGCGGCACATCTTGGCGACATATCCGTTAACGGAAGAGCCGAGGTGAATGAGCACCGGCTCGTTGTTTTCAATGGTGTATGCACCGGCATAAGGATGCATCAGCATCTGCCGGTCGTGGCGCAGAACCTGCATCCGGAAAGAAGCGCCTTGAGATCCGGCTTTCCGCATAGCGTATTCAGCTTCGGCGAGCACCTCGGTTTCCATGACGCCGGGCTTGACAAAGGAGACGGCGGCTTCCATGCCAATCTCCAGAATTTTTGAGGCCTTCCGAATAAGTTCAATCTCTTCGGCGCATTTGACGGATCTGATTTGATAGCAGGCAATTGCAATATCACCGACGACCAGATCGGGGAAGGCAGCTTCCAGACACTGATAATCCTTCAGGCTGATAAAGTATCTTGTAAAACCGACCTTGGGGGTCTCTATGTTCAGTGATTTGAGCCACTGAGCCGCTTTCATGCTCTGATTTTCCTGCGGGAAGGGATACGCGGTTACTTGGTCTATTCCACAGGTCTCACGCATGTGTTTGGCATCCCAGGCGAGGCAGAAAAGTTCAGGTTCTCCCTCGGCGGGGACACAGAGCACACCGCCCTCCAGGTCGTCGACGCCCGCAAAGTATATGAGATTTTCTCTGTCGTATATGAGCGCCGCGTCAAGTGCCTTTTCATGAAGCACCTCCTGAAGCGACTGGATTCTGGCCTTAATTCTATCTGACATAAATTAAACCTTCTTTCTCCGGGTACCAAGTTGTTGGCCATGTTGCATTAAATGGTATACCGATTTTTGTAAGCCTGTTCGTTTTTTGTATACAGGAGCCGCGGATATCACAAATAGGCGTCTGCAATATCCGCGGCGTCTCTGCCGGATTAATGATATAGTGCGTTATGCGTTTGTTGTGACGACTGCTTTATCCGCGTCAAAGTCCTTTTTGTCGCAGATGAGGGAGACAACGACACCGATAACAAGTGCCCAGAATGCCGAACCGATGCTGAGGATGGAAACACCGGATGCACCGACAGCCAGAGCTGCGAAAGCGCCGGTTCTGTACTTGCCGGAGGAAAAGCCGTCCTTAAAGGATTGAATGAGAACATTGATCATGGCAAGACCCGCTAGAACATAGGTTAGGCCCACAGGGATCAGATTAACAAAGCCAATGGCATAAGCCGCAACAAGGCCGAACAGTGCAAAGGTAAAGCCGTTGATGACGGATGCGGCATATCTGCCTTCTTTGGGGCCGGCGTCGTCTGAGGAGCAGATGGCGGTCATGGGGCCGGCGATGTTGGCGTTATGTGCGCCGAAAAGGCCGGAGATGATGCCGCCGATACCGCTGGCGACGGTCATGCCGTTGCAGGGTGCATCATAGCCCTGCGTCTTAAGTACACCCATTGCCTGCGCGTTTTCTGCGCCGATCACCAGAGCGGCAAGTGGAATAGAGCAAGAGAGAATCAGTGCGCCGCTAAACTGAGGCATAACCAGGCGCGGCGCGATGTAAACGACGCCGCTCATGTCACCGGTAAACTTTCCGGTGGCGACTGCGGCGATAACACCGACAACCAAGGCCGCGAGAACGCCCGGGATTTTCTTGGAAATGCGGGGAACAAGCAGGAACGCGAGGATGGCAAGGCCGCAGACAACGACGTCCTTCTGGGTGAAGGTAATAATGTTGATGCCGAACTTCAGCATACAACCGCCGACCATTGCCATAACGATTTCAAGCGGCAGCAGCTTCATAATCTTCCCGATAAGGCCGGTCATACCGATGATCAAAACAATGACACCGGCAATGATAAAGGCACCTGCGGCCTGATTGAAGGTGAAGCCAGCAAGCGCTGTTGCCATCAGCGTTGCGCCGGGGATTGAATAAGCGCCTGAGATGGGCATTTTGTAGTACAGCGCAAGAAGCATGCCGAGAAGTCCGCCAAATACATAGATGCCAAAGATCCAGGTGACGGTGTCTGCCGTGGTGAAGCCGGCGGTCTGCGCACCGCTGATAACGACGAGTGCAGGGCCGGTGCAGCCGAAGATGGTGGAAATCAGTGCGGAAGCAATGGTCTGGCCATTGATGTGGTGCGGCAGATCACGCAGTCCGGACTTAAAGCCGGGGCCTTTTTCAAAGAATTTCATACATTCAATCCTTCTCTCATATGAACTTTTACATTAAGATTTTTTAAGACTGTTGAGTACGGAAATATCCACGCCGCGCTGGCGGAACCATTTGGGAAGTAGTTCGTTTTCAACGCGCTGACTGACTGCGGGGGCTCTGTCAATCAAAAGCTTTGCCAGGGATTCTGAGCAGTTGAGGCCGCCCATGGCGCCGTCGAAGATAATAACCTTGTCTGTGCCGGTCATTTTATACGCAAAGTCCATAGCGCTCTCAGTCGTTTTGGCGACAACCGCGTGATCCATGTACTTGATGTTCATGGGCTCGGTGTCGAACATCTTGGCCTGCTCCGCACCAACGACAACCGTCGGGATGTGCTCGGAGAAAAATGCGGAGGGATAGCCTGTCCATGCGTAGTTATGGACGCAAAGCTTGATCGCAGGATTCAAAGGCGGAATGCTGTCGAGCAGTGGCTTGCCGTTTTTGCCGTAGAAGGCCTCGGTATACCAGGTGTAGGCCGGAAGCGGCGTGTTGTCCATATCGTACAGATCGGTGTTCGCGCCGGTGAAGTTTGCATAAATGACGCCTGCGGAGAAAACGTAGGGAACTGGGCACGGGAAGTCCAAAACAGAGATACATTCGTCGATTTCGCCGAACAGCGTCATGATCTTGCCATAGATCTGGCAGCCGATGAAGGTCGCGCGGTCATTGAGGGCATATAAATCGTTGTCGGCATCTGCGCCGATTACACCGTGGGGGCCGACGTTGAGGAAGGCCGCAAAAGCAAACTTGCTCTGTACCAGATCAGATTCAAAGATGGCGCGAGCCGTGAAGTTCGCGGCGCGGGGTCCGAGGTTCTGGTGATAAGTGGAGCGGGTTTCAATTCTCGCATAGGACATACCGAAGGGCTTGACGGCCTTGTCAATTTGGCGGTGGAAGTGCACCTCGCGGACGTCCGTATGGTGGGCGTGAATGATCCAGTCAGCGTCATAGACCGCCTTTAAGCCATACAGTGTTCCAACCTCTGTCTCGATGGGGATACCCTCGTCGACGGGCGCAATGCCTTTTACCTTACCTTCGTAGTAAACGTCAAGGCCATAGCGCTTCATGTACTCCTCGGTTTCGCGGAAACGCATGCCGACACCGGCTCTCAGGCGTACATTTTTGCAGCCCGTTTTTTCGATGACGATGTCACGGATAGCTTTGAGCAGCAGTGCGTAGGGCTGTCCGCCGAATAGCGTAAAACCATGGTGGGATGCAAGGACGTTCACGGATTGATCCGGTTTGATCATACTCATGTCAACCTTGCGCAATTCATCTTTAGTAATCTCATAGAGCTTGTCCAGCGCGCCTTCAGGGCCGGGATATATCACGTCGGGCAGATCCGGGAACAGGTCCTGGAGCTTGAGGGATACCATGCCTGGCAGTTCGGCAGCTCTTTTGCGTACCAGCGACGGATCAATACCGTACTGGGAGGGCTTTGGAGCAATGGGCATAATGGGGGTGTGCATTATATTCTCCATCTTATTTTTCCTCCCTTGTATCAATAGCGGCTATCTGGTCGAGCAGTGCGCGGTCCTCATCGAAATAAAAACCACGGGAATCATACTTTTTCTTTACTTCCTCCGGGATATCCCATGCGGTTACGGTTCTGCCGTACCACTGATAGCCGTTCGGATTGGGGTGCAGTTCGTTGCCTGCGGCCTCGACAAGGCGCAGCAGTGGCTGGATGCACTCAATCGTGCAGCCGGTACGCATGCCTGTCATGGAAGAAACCGCTTCAGGTGTTGTAGCACCGCTGAGGAGAGCCGCTGCAACTTCTTCCGCGCGGGTTCCGACACAGTAACACAGAACCTGTTCGGGGTTTAGATGCGCAGTTGCGCACAGCTCGCGTATTTTTTCGTAATCGAATTTGCTGACATCAACGCCAACATCAAATGGGTCGTCTCTTTCTACCATTTTGATAGCGCGCTGAGGACATCGATCGGCACAGTTTGCACACCCGCGGCACGCATGATCGTCTTGAATGATTGCCTTTCTGTCAACAACCGAGATTGCATACACGGGACATACCTTCTGGCAAATCTTGCAGCCGATACACAATTGTGTGTCTACCTCGGCCTTAAGCGTCACATGTTTCATAGTATCTCCTTTAATTAGTCAGTATTCCTTACCAGTTGTGCTTCTATCTTCAAATGCAAGCAAACAAGGGCCCTTTGTTTGTTGCATCATGAATTCAGTCAAATTTTACGCTGACGCTTCCCATGCCGTAGAAGCTTGCCGTGATCGTGTCGCCGGCCTGCGCAGGGACTGCTGCGGTCAATGCACCGGCCAGAACGATACTGCCGGCCTTGAGCTCGATTCCATAGGCGGACAATTGGTTCGCCAACCATGCCACAGATGCTGCGGGGTTTCCGAACACTTCCGCCGTTGTTCCGCTGTTGACCATTTCACCGTTTTTCTCAAGGATCATTCCGGTTAAACGCATATCAACCGCCTGAATCGGCGTCATGCGGCTTCCCAGGACTAAACGACAGGAAGAGCCGTTATCGGCGATGGTGTCAACCAGCTTGATCTTCCAATCCTTAATGCGGGAATCAACGATTTCCAGAGCGGGAACAACATAATTTGTTGCATCATATACATCGGCAATCGTCAGTCCCGGGCCTTTGAGTGTCTTTTTCAGGCAAAAGGCCAGCTCGCCTTCAACCTTGGGTTGGCAGAGCTGTGCCGAATGGCAAACAGCACCCTCCAGCAAAAGCATATTATTGAACAGATGACCATAGTCAGGTACATCGACATTCAAAAGCTTCTGCATCCCTTTACTGGTCAGCCCGATCTTCATGCCGATAATCTTCTCGCCCGAAGCAATGCGCCTTTCAACATTTTTAAGCTGCACTGCGTAGGCGTCGTCGATGGTCATATCGGGGTTCTCCTCGCTGATCATCGATATCTGGAAGCAGCCTTTTTCGGCTTCAAACAGATCATTTGCCGCTTTTTCAATATTCATTTAATTCATCCTCTTCTGTGTTATTGATGGTGCTCATGCGCTGAGTGCCCGTGACGGAAGCCTTTGACGCGCCATTTTTCTCCCAGAACAGATGCGAGTGCGTTTGCAATCTCTTCTTTTGTATGTCCGTTTTCCAGCATGCCCAGCATAAGTGGGGTCACCATTTCAACCTCGTCATGCGGTCCCGGCAGGGAGATCAGCGTGGAGAGTCCGACTTGACCAACGCCAATACGCACACCGTCCTTGACGTGGCGGCCAAGTCCTTTTTCATATTTGACAATATAGGGTGCGGCGGCATTGGAATCAACCCGAAGGATGCTTTCAACCGTGTGATCCTTATCCTCGGCCCCCACACCGCCCGACGTGACAATCAACCCAAAACCACGCGAAACAGCGTCCGAGAGTGTTTCAAAAAGTGCGTCTTCAATATCCGGAATGACAGGACCAATAGTAACTTTATAGCCGCGTTGCTCTAGCTGCGCCTTAATATACGGCGTATTGGTGTCCTCTATGAGCCCCTGTTCCAATTCAAACCCGGTCGGAAAAACAATCGCTCTGTGCGACACTTTCTCGATGATGTCGCTGCGCATCGTATCCACGCGCGAAAGAATTTCTGTGGGTGTACCCTCGCTGGCACAAATCAAACCGAGTATCCCGTTGGAGTGAATATAGGAATCGGGCGTTAGATGAACGCCGTCAATAGCGGATAGCGCCGCCAAAAGCGCTTCTTCCTTGCCCATAATGTTCTCCTGCAGCACTTCCTTTTCGAGCACGTCGAAGGTGATATGTTCTGGTCGCACATCAACGACCATCACCTTGTCCTCCTGCAAGCCCAGAACACGCGCCACAGCCGCCGCCATGTCGGTCAAATTGGCTTGCTGAAGGCTGATATCATTAACCCAGAGCTCGGTTTTTTCGAGTAAATTAAGACTCACTGCTCAAGCACCCCCACTACATTCAGCTTCATGTCGAGCAGCGGCGCATCTACAATTTCCTTGCCGATGCAAAGTTTATCAATGCCGCGTTTTCCCAGCGATGGGATATCAGCAATCTTGACATTGCCGGCAAAGGCAACCCGCACATGCTCGCGCATTTTCATATCTGCAAGAACGCGCTGGCAAACGTCGACATCATCTAAATTGCCCGTGTCCACCATCAGAATGCTTGCACCACCTGCCAAGGCTTCCCGTGTTTCAACCTCAACAGAGGGGTGAAGTCCGCGAATCTGAACAATTTTAGTAACATTCGTCATTTCTGAGGCAGAGAAAAGCGCTGACTTGACGGAGCCAAGCATGGTTATGAAATTTTTATCCATATACAGCATGGGTGGTTCGCATATTCTGAAGGACGCTCCGCCCGTGGTTATGGCCAGACGCACCATGTTTTTTATGCAGGGAGGCATTTTTTTCCAAGAACCGGAGACAATCTCCAGCTCGCCGTCGGCTAGCTCCACAGCTCTGCGCGCAGAAGTGGCAATGCCGGAGGTTTTTGAAAGTGTCCCGATAATGCGCTCTTCCGCCATTGCCAGTTGTTTAGGCACAGCAATAAGCTCTGCAAAAATTCTACCGGCAAACAGTCGGTCGCCCTCGCGGCAGTCACTGTTCCACTCAACGCCGAGCTCCTGCGCTGTTTTGACGGCCTCGTCTACGCCGGAAAGAATACCATCTCGCTCAGCGATAAGGACCGCTCTGAATTTTTGCGCTTCTATATCACGAAATAGTATGTCTCTAATGTCCTGCATCGTGTATACTCCAATCAGTTTTAATACAGAGTTCGGCAATGACGAACGCCGTTCTCAAAATATGTCAAATAAAGAAGGAACAGATGTTCCTTACTTTACTGACGATAACCGAGATGCTCGGAAAGCTTTCGCGTACACTCGAGAAGATCCGCTTTAGCTTCGTCCTCCGGGATGTCTTTTATGCGTCCATACGGGAACGATAAACTAACCGCGATTTCCGGATGCCCGTCCCGTTGAAGAACAGGGGAGGCAATACAGCTAAGCCCCGGTTCGATCTCTTCCCGGTCCATGGCAATCCGCGTTTTGCGAACTTCTTCAAGCTCTTTGAGAAGTGCGTCTTTCTCGATAATGGTGTTCGGCGTCAATGGTACTAGCGGTACGCTGAATACATATTTATCAAGGTATTCCTTTGGCAGAAAGGCCATCATGGCCTTCCCGACGCCGCAGCAATACATGTTTGCTCGCTTGCCGACCTTGGAGGCGGATATGAGAGAATCACCTCGGTCAATCTTGTCGATGTAGACAACTTGGCCATCACTGTGCGTGGCAATATGGATGGTCGCACGGTACTTCTCAGCCAGAGGATAGCAAATTTCTTTGGCCTTGGTGCGAATATCAATGCGAGAAAGCACCGTGTTCCCAAGTTCAAAAAGCGAAATTCCCAAACGGTATTTTTTGGTGCTTTCTATCTGCTCCAGATAGCCGTAGCTCGTCAGGGTGTTTACCAGTCCAAAAACCGTACTTTTATTTAAATCCATTGCAGCGGATATTTCGGATATGCCCATTTCGGGCGTTTCTTTTAAGCAGTTAATTATCTCAAGCGCTCTGGCAACAGATTGCACCTGAACGCCGGTTTTTTTCAGTTCCTGGCCCATTGCAACTCCAATTTCCCTTTAAGTTAATTGCCCTCGAGTCTAAGTATTTCCGCCTCAAAGAGCCGCACTGCTTCATCTAAATAGAATGTCATCGTCTGGTTAACGCCGATTGCAAGACGTATGTTGCATTGCGCAGACGGAATCAGTATTCTGACGGCGTCGCTCATACCGATTGCCTCGGCCATTTTCGGAGATAGTTCCCCGAGCAGCCCGTGCGGCATTAGTATACCGACAGGTCCCGCGATAATATGCATCTTCCCGATGTTAAAAACAAGAGCGTTTTCTCCTGTGGCACCATCCTGCGCGCCGCCCTTCAACATATTGGCTGTCGCTATCGCATTTGTACCCAGTGCACGTATATGTATGTCCGAAAAAGATTGTCTGAATCGCTCCACTAAGGATCTGCCGATGCCGCCGCCCTGTCCGTCAATGACGGCAACTTGTATCAGATCTCGTTTCATGGGTTCCTCCGATCCGGGTACGTTCAGAATAACGTGGCAAAATAGCAAATTATTTTTTACAATTTTAACATAAACGTTAATTAGAACTTTGTCAAGTGCTTGCGGTATTAACGAACAAGATTTGTTAATGCTGAACAATCTGCTTATGCCATTTTCTACTCAAACGTAGGTTGACTGGTCTCATGTTGGTTGATATAATTGGGTTAAATAAAGTCAGAAGGCTTTTAACGACACCAATTGACACTGCCGTGTACGGCGAATTGTTCGACGAATGTGTGTGTAAAACACATAGAAATACCAGAAGGTATACCTTGAAAAAGGTATGCCCTTTTTTATACATTATTAGAAAGTGAGAGATAGATTAATGACGCTGGAGACATTTTTTGCTGACAATCCGGCTGGTGCGCTGGCCTTTTCCGGAGGGACGGATTCGTCCCTCCTCGTCTGGGCGGCAAAGAAATACGGAAAGGACTGGCAGGCCTATTATGTGGAGTCTGCCTTCCAGCCTGCTTTTGAGCTGGCGGACGCGCGCAAAATAGCGATGGAATGCGGCCTGCCGCTCACTATAATTAAGGGCGATATCCTAAAATATAAGCAAGTTGCAGAAAACCCCGCTGACCGCTGCTACCTGTGCAAACAGGTTGTGTTTTCCATGATACAGCAGCAGGCGGCGGCTGACGGCTATTCGCTTATCATTGACGGAACCAATGCGTCAGATGAGGCCTCGGATCGGCCGGGTATGCGCGCGCTTCGGGAAATGAATGTTCGATCCCCGCTCCGCGAATGTGGACTGACAAAGGCGGATGTGCGCGCGCTTTCCCGCGAGGCCGACCTGTTTACCTGGAGTAAGCCCTCCTACGCCTGTCTTGCGACAAGGATTCCAACGAATACACCCATTACTTTTGATGCGCTGAAAAAGGTGGAACACAGCGAAAATATCCTCTCTTCACTCGGTTTTACTAACTTCAGAGTCAGGATTAACGGCGATGCGGCGGTTATTCAGGTTACTCAGGACCAGTTTGCCTATGCGTTTATGCGCAGAGAGGATATTCAAAATATGCTTAAGCCGCTCTTTCCGATTGTAGCGTTGGATCTGTTGCCACGCGCAAGAGCGCAGTAAAGGAAATAATGATGGATACAAAAGAGGATATACTCACCCTGCTGCGCCGCGTAGGGCAGGGCGAAGTCAAGCCTGAGGAGGCTTTGCTCCAACTGAAGCTTTCACCGTTTGAAGATCTAGGCTATGCAAAAGTCGACTATCATCGGGGACTGCGTCAGGGCGTGCCGGAGGTCATATACGGACAGTCGAAAACGGCGGAACAGATAGCCGGAATACTAACGGCCATGGTAAAGCACGAATGTAAAAATGTTCTGGTCACTCGGTTATCTCAAGAAAAAGCGGACTATATCGGTAAGCTCGTTCCACTTATATATGAGCCGATGGCAAAGCTTGCAAGGGTGTTTCCCGCTGAAACGGAAGCATATGGCGCAATAGTCGTCGCAACAGCCGGAACTAGCGATATGGGAGTTGCGGAGGAAGCAGCACTGACGGCGGAGGCGCTCGGAAACCGTGTAACGCGTCTTTATGACGTGGGTGTTGCCGGACTCCATCGCCTGTTGAACAACCTCAAACCGCTCATGTCGGCCCGTGTGATAATTGCGGTGGCCGGTATGGAAGGGGCGCTTGCGAGCGTTATAGGTGGTCTGGCCGATTGCCCCGTTATTGCGGTTCCGACAAGCGTCGGTTACGGAGCCAGTTTCGGCGGTGTGGCTGCACTGCTTTCAATGCTCAATTCCTGTGCGTCGGGTGTCAGTGTTGTCAATATAGATAATGGCTTTGGTGCAGGCTTTTTGGCGAGCAAAATTAACCACATGGGGGATACTGCAAAATGAAAACGATCTATCTAGAATGTAATATGGGCGCTGCAGGGGATATGCTGATGTCGGCACTCTATGAACTTCTTCCCAATAAAAAGGCCTTTCTGGACAACTTGAACAGCTTGATTCCCGGTGTCCAGGTTAAAGCTGAAAAGGCCCTGACCTGTGGTGTCGCTGGAACCCGTATGGAAGTTCATATTGCCGGAGCGCTTGAAAACAGCGCGGATATTCCGCTAGGCGCCCTGAAAGCCTCTGAACACGAGCATGAGCATGGACATGAGCATGAACATGAACATGTGCACCAGCACTGCCACGTTCATCCAGGAGATGTCTTCGCCCTCATAAAAGGACTCGCGCTTCCCGATCCGGTCAAAGAGAAAGCGCTTTATGTCTATGAGCGTCTGGCTGACGCAGAATCGCAGGTTCATGATGTCCCGGTTACACAGATTCACTTGCATGAAGTTGGCACTCTTGATGCAGTTATAGATATTGTGGGGGTATGTCTGGCATTTTATATGCTTTCACCGGATGAGATACGGATTTCACCGATTCATTTGGGCAGCGGACAAGTACGCTGTGCACATGGGATACTTCCGGTTCCGACTCCGGCCACGGCCCATCTTCTGAGGGGAATCCCCTGCTACGGTGGGGAAATCCGGGGGGAACTCTGCACACCGACAGGGGCTGCACTGATAAAAACATTTGGCGGTTCGTTTGGTCCGATGCCCATCATGACCCTTACCGCGGTCGGCTGTGGTGTGGGGAAAAAGGAATTCCCAGTTGCAAACTGCGTCCGTGTATTCTGGGGTGAGACAACCCGAAAAAACAGTGCCGAAATCGTTGAGTTGTGCTGTCATATTGATGATATGTCCGCTGAAGCCCTTGCCTTCGCCTCCGAGCAACTGATGGCCAGCGGTGCGCTTGACGTGTCGTCTGCACCGATCAGTATGAAAAAGGGCAGACTGGGCGTTGCGCTCACTGTCCTATGCCGGGTTGAAGATGAGGAAAGTGCGGCAGAAGCCATCCTGCGGCAGACGAACACAAACGGAGTCCGCGCCAGGCTGTGCAGGAAGTATATTTTGGAACCTTCGCTTAAAACACTTGAAACCAGCTATGGCCCTGTTCAGATAAAATGTGGCGATGGATACGGCATTCATCACGAGAAACCTGAGTATCAATCGGTTGCCGCGATTGCCCGCGAAAGAGGGCTCCCTTTCCAACCGGTCTGGGAGGAAGTGGTTGCCCAGCTCAAAGAAGAGGATATGAAAGAGAAATAAATCTATGGTGGTTTTTGCTGCTGTATCATGGAAATAAGCGGCTTGCAAGTTTCGTGGAAGTTGATTGCCTTTCAAGATTTATTCAAATAGCGTTCGTGATTAACGAACGCTATTTGATAATATCAAATTTATATTGACACGAGACGAGCTCTGTGATTAAAATTAGTTAGAATTTTTTGTATAAGGGTCTTTTGTAAGATGCCGTCAAACGACCGATTATATATTCCTGCTAATTTCTAAAGGAGCTAGGTATGCAAAGCAAAATAAAACAATTATATGAGCAAGGACGTCAGACGATAGGAACCTTTATCAATCTCGGCAGTGCCGTTTCAGCTGAATGTATCGGCATCGCGGGACTTGATTACTTCATTGTAGATACTGAGCACAGCCCTTTTGATCTAAGAGAAACGTTGGAATGCATTCGCAGCGCGGAAATTAAGAACATAACGCCCTTTGTTCGCATCAAAGAGGTTAGTCGGTCCACAATCCTTAAGATGCTGGACATTGGGGCGAAGGGCATCATCGTCCCCGGTTTGAAATCGGTTCGAGAAGTCAAACAAATTATCCAGTTCGGAAAATATGGGCCTGTCGGCGAAAGAGGTTTTTGTCCGACGCGATGCTGTAATTACGGCTATGCGGAGTCCTTGTCCAAAGGCCTTAGTGCCTATCTGGAGCAAGCGAACGAAAGCACGATGTTTATTCCGCAGTGCGAGACCAAAGAGCTTTTGATGCATATTGAAACGGTCGTCGCGCTTGACGGTGTAGATGGAATCTTTATTGGTCCATTTGACCTATCCATTGCACTGGGGAAACCTGGGCAGTTTGACGATCCCGAGTTGGTTGAGGCTTTTGACCACGTTTTAAAGGTCTGTAAAAACGCACATAAACCGGCGTTCATTTATTCGACTTCGATAGAAGATGCAAGAAAAAGACTGGAACAGGGGTTTGACAGTGTCATTTACCGAGCAGATTTAAATTTGTTGGTAGAAGCCTATCAATCTATATTGACGAAATTGAAAAGATAATCAGCCCCCGTCTTCAGCATCAGTCAAAACAGAACGTCGGCGGCACATTCCGCCGACATTATCATGATTAGTAAGAAAAGGAAGGTTAAAACAATGGATTTTAAGTTTACCGCGGAAGAAAAAGAAATACTGGACATGGTGCATGATTTCAGCCTGAAAGAAGTTAAGCCCCTAGCAGCAGAGATCGACGAGCAGGAGCGTTTCCCCGCAGAGACCTATCGGAAGCTTGCGGATATGGGTATGATGGGCATCTGGGTGCCCGAAGAATACGGCGGCTGCGGCCTGAGCTATCTGACCTATATCGCCGTGTGCGAGGAACTGGCAAAGTACTGCGCAACCACCAGCGTCATGCTCTCCGGACACAGCTCACTATGCTGCTGGCCGATCTTTGAGTATGGCACCGAGGCACAGAAGCAAAAGTACCTTGTTCCGCTGGCAACCGGAGAGCATCTGGGCGCTTTCGCCCTGACGGAGCCCAGCGCCGGAACAGACGCTGCCATGCAGAAGACCACAGCCGAGGATATGGGTGACCACTACCTCATTAACGGCAGCAAGATTTTTATCACAAACGGCTACTATGCCGATACCTATGTTATCTTCGCCATGACCAACAAGGAACTGGGCAACAAGGGCATCTCGGCCTTTATCCTTGAAAAGGGCATGGAGGGCTTCACCTTCGGCACGAAGGAGAAGAAGATGGGTATCCGCGGCAGCGCGACCTATGAGCTTATCTTCAACAACGTCAAGGTTCCGAAAGAAAACCTGCTCGGCGAAGAGGGCAAGGGCTTCAAGGTGGCCATGACAACGCTCGACGGCGGCAGAATCGGCATCGGCGCGCAGGCGCTGGGCATTGCCCAGGGCTCGATTGACGAATGCGTCAAGTACGTGTCCGAGCGTGTCCAGTTCGGCAAGAAAATCAGCCAGTTCCAGAACACGCAGTTCCAGCTCGCCAACATGCAGACCAAGACGGATGCTGCCCGTCTGCTGGTTTACCGTGCCGCACAGGCCAAACAGGATCAAGAACCCTATCACCAACTTC